>Ga0114956_1001107_pt1 | contig 20977 bp, 19 predicted proteins | sample MaitaG_FD_87304 | JGI IMG/M metagenome (GOLD analysis project Ga0114956, IMG submission 87304) | Marine algal microbial communities from Maine, USA - Maine_Asex2 metaG | ecosystem: Host-associated > Algae > Red algae > Unclassified | place: Maine, USA | collected 2015-01-05
CCTAATAGTCCGGAACCAGATTTATTGCTAGAGATTTTAGAACTAAAACATTTTCCGCACTATGTTGTAGAAGTTATGAGGCGTTAAAAGAACTCAAAGCTAATGATCGCTTGGACACTATTTTATCAGCTTATTACAAACAACATATTCTATAATTGGTATTTTTAGCCGTATAAGACGTAAACTTTTTCTCAATAACCAAACACGAAGATATCTTCTCTATTCTATAGGTAAAAAGTTTTTATTGTAGGTTGGTATCTTAATTGTTAATGGATTTGCTAACGCTACTGAACGCAGTAAAACGAGAACAGCCGAAATTAGGATTTTAAAAGATGATTTATAACCAAACTATAATAGGTTTTACATATTATCTAAACCTTACAAATTTAGCACTACCAAACGTATAATTTGAAACAGGAATTACAGCATCATCTTTTAACTGATACCATGGAGAACTATTAGAGTCTTCAAGATTTTTTACCAAGTGAACATTCTGTGCTGGTGTATTTCCTTGAAATAGTAAAAATAGCTTTTCACCTTTATCGTTAACGACCTCATCCGCAAGCATTACAATATGGCCTGGAGAACCTCCTTTAATTAGCATATCACCAATCTTTAAATCTTGTGCCTTTATGGATTCTAACTCATTATATAACGATAATGTCCCGGAATACATATAAATTAGATTGAGGTATTTATAAAAGTTCTCTTTTGAAGTATTAGCGCTAGCCGTTTTATGAAACGTCACTTTATTACCATTAATTTTTGGTCTGTAACCTTCTGCATATTTCGTCCAAGAACAGTAATGACCAGATGTAAACTTGAAACCTATTTCATCTTTTCTATTAGTATCCCAAAGGTATTCGCTTCTAATTCTAATTAAAGCATCTGCGCATTGTTGCAATCCATTTTTTGGCACCGGAATTTGTAATATTCCGATATGTCCTCCTTGCCAGAAGTATTCAGAATCATCGTAGTTGATAATTTTACTACCAAAAGGTTTCAACTTATAATTTCTGAGATATTCTTTAAAACTTCCTTTTGCATAATTTACACGTTTGTAACCTTCAGGAGTGTCAACTCTAGATTTTATGGTTAAACTATCCTTGTTGATTAAACTTGGAGTCTCTATAATAGCAGAAATTGTTTCAATAGATTCCTTAACTGGTTTTAATTGAAAGGCTAATACTATTACAGCAGATAAGAGTAGTAAAATGAGTAATCCTTTCTTCATAAATTTTAAACGAAATAAAAGTTAACTTTGTTATGTTACATCTAAAATTAAATGATTTTAGTAAACTTATGAAAATTAAAAGTTACTTATTAATCCTAACCATCAGTTCCTTAATTACTGCTTTAGGCTGTAAAGATAAAATGAAATTACCAGATCCTTTAGAAGCAGGTTGGAAAGGTAAAGCCGTTTGCGAAATACTCGAAGATAATGAAGAACTTAGAGTTTTAAAATGTACGTTTAAACCTGGAGTTGGGCACGAAAAGCATTATCATAATCCACATGTTGGATATACGCTAGCTGGAGGTAAATTTAGAATCACAGACCACACAGGAACACGAGAAGTTGATGTACCAACTGGCTATACTTTTAGTAAAGATTCTGTCACATCTCACGAAGTCTTAAATATTGGAGAGACCACATCTGTTTATCTGATCATAGAATACAAATAATTTTTTCTTATCTTTTATCTTGAAAAAGAAAATGATTTCGTTATGATAACTTCCATTCGTTTTAACAATGCTATAAATAAGCTTTACAACGCTTTTCATAATAAGACTTTAAATCCAGAAGATTGCAAACAATGCGCCGTGGGAAATATTTTAGACAATACAGATTTCTGGCAACATCTCACTGACAAGCATGGTACTACAAAATTGAATTATCTAGGATTGCTTCACCAAAATCTAGGTCGAAAATTTAATGATTATACTCCGCTTGAACTCTTACAAATTGAAAGTGCTTTCCTAAAGGGTTGTGGTTATAAATTTACGAAACGACATAGATTACACAAACCAGATAGCATCACAGCTTATAATTTATTTAATGGATTGTGCGATGTGGTTTCAGAGCTTTGTCACTTAGATAATATAGATAATGTAATGGATTGCTCAGTTTTATTTGAGTTTGATACGACTTATAAAGAAGACTATGCCTTAGTATAAAACATCCACTATCAATTAAAAAAGCCAATACTTTCTGTAAGTATTGGCTTTTATATGTTCAGTGATTCTCGATTATGAGATTCCTGACTTCGCAGAAATTTTACCCTCCGAAGTAATCAAATCTAATATTCTCATCATCGATACCATAATCTTCACCCATTTTTTGAACTGCTTGATTCATCAATGGTGGTCCACAGAAGTACAATTCAGTATGTTCAGGCGATTCATGTTTAGATAAATATTGGTCTATTACCACTTGGTGAATAAAGCCAACAAAACCATCTCCAGACTCATCGTTAATATCATCTTTAACTTTCCAGTTATCCTGTTCAAATAATGCTCAATATTATTAAATAAAACATTAATTTAACAATAATCCTAATGAATTTTCTTACTATATAAAGCATTTAAACCTATTTATAGTGTTATTTATCGTTTTAATCAAATAATAATATATATTTAACACCAAATATCGATAATTGCCCATTTTTGAATATTATGACTCAAATTTCAAAATCAAATCAACCTCAACAAACAGACATTTCACTATTAGATTTTATACAAAAATCTGCTGTAATAGGCACTTGGGAATACGACGTTAAGAAAATGCACGTGACCTGGAGTGACGAGACCAGAAAGATTCACGAGATGCCTCAAGATTATAAACCAAACGTAGAGGCAGGTCTCTTGTTTTATAAAGAAGGTTTCAGTAGAAATACCATTACAAAACTTTTTACAAATAGTATAGAAAAACATCAAAAATTTGATACAGAACTACAAATTATTACTGGTAACGGTAAAGAAAAATGGATAAGGTCTATTGGTGTGCCCATAATTGAGAATAATGAATGTATAAAAGTTCAAGGCCTATTTCAAGACATTGACGAGAAGAAAAAAAACACAGAACTCATAGCTTTTAAGGAAGAACAATTAAGAAATACGTTCGAAAATGCCTTGGTAGGTATGGCAATATTAGATTTAAATGGTAAATGGCTTCAAGTTAATAGGAGTCTTTGTAAAATGTTTGGTTATACCGAATCTGAATTGAAACAACTTTCTTTTACTGACTTAACACATCCAGAAGATAAATTATTAGGTGTTAAGGCCATGAAAAATATGGTTAATGGTACAATAGATAATTTTGAAACTGAAAAACGATACATAGATAAAAACGGACATACCATATGGGCATTACTCTCATCTTCAATAGTACGCAACGATAAAGGTGAACCACAACATTTTGTAGCGCAGCTTAACGATTTAACTAGTGCAAAAGAAAACAAAAATAAAATTGAAGAACTCTTAAATACAACCAAACAACAAAATAACCGTCTATTAAATTTTGCACATATCGTATCCCATAATCTGAGATCTCATTATGGAAATTTAGATATGCTCCTAGATATAATAAAAATGGACTTACCAGAAACTACTGAGAATGAGGTTTTCCCATTATTAGGGCAAGCTGTACAACATTTAGGTGATACAGTAAATAACTTAAATGAGGTTGCTACGATTAATCTCAAGAGGATTGAAAACATGAAATCCATAAATCTACTACATACGGTAGAAAAGATTATTTCAAGTTTATCAGGCCAAATTATTAGCTCAGATTCAAAATATTGCATAGACATAGACCCATCAATTAATGTAAAAGGTGTACCTGCTTATTTAGACAGTATTATTCTCAACTTTTTGACTAATGCCATAAAATATAAAAAACCAAATGAGCCAGCTAAAATAGAATTAGAGGCACATTTTGAAGAAAATAATGTTATATTGAACATTAAAGATTATGGCTTAGGTATTAATTTAAAATTACACGGAAATAAACTTTTTGGAATGTATAAAACATTTCATAATCACAAAGACTCTCGTGGCTTAGGTTTATTTATAACTAAAAATCAAATAGAAGCTATTGGTGGCACAATAGAAGTTGAAAGCGAAGTGAACGTTGGCACAACCTTTAGCCTAAAATTTAATAAGTATGAAGAAAATTGATATAACATGTATTGTTGATGATGACCCAATTTTTATTTTTGGAGCTAAGCGTATGATGGAATTATCAAATTTTTGCAACTCTTTTATGATATTTAAAAATGGTAAAGAAGCTATTGACAACCTAAAACCAATAATGCAATCTGGTGAAAACATACCAGATGTTATCTTATTAGATATTAATATGCCTATAATGGACGGTTGGCAGTTTTTAGATGAATTTACAACCATAGAGTCACACAAACAGATTACGATATATATTGTTAGTTCTTCTATTGATCCAATGGATATAAATCGTGTTAAACGATATGAGAGTGTATCTAACTATATTGTAAAACCAATTTCTATTGACACATTAAAACAGATATCTGTAGACGTTCTTAACTCATAAAAAGAACTCTTTATAAAATCTAAAAACCAACGCAATTGCGTTGGTTTTTGTTTTATGTTAGATTCTGAATCGAGTTGTTCAGAATGACAAATCTATAAAAAGATAATTTCATACCTAATATCACTTAGCAACCTAGCCACCAAAGTCATCAAATCTTATATTCTCGTCATCGATACCATAATCTTCACCCATTTTTTGAACTGCTTGATTCATTAATGGTGGTCCACAGAAGTACAATTCAATATCTTCAGGCGATTCATGTTTAGATAAATATTGGTCTATTACCACTTGGTGAATAAAGCCAACAAAACCATCTCCAGACTCATCGTTAATATCTTCTTTTACCTTCCAGTTATCTTGCTCTAATGGCTCTGACAATGCTAAATAGAATTTAAAATTCGGAAAATCTTTTTCTAATGCTCTAAAGTAATGGATATAGAACAACTCAGCTTTAGAACGTCCTCCATACCAATAGGTTACTTTACGACCTGTTTTTAAAGTTCTAAATAATTCGTATAAATGCGAACGCATTGGTGCCATACCTGCTCCACCACCAACGTATAACATTTCGGCATCAGACTCATTGATAAAGAACTCTCCATAAGGTCCAGAGATTGTTACTTTATCACCTTCTTTTTGGTTAAAGATGTACGAAGATGCAATACCAGGATTAACATCCATCCATCCGCCTTTAGCGCGATCAAAAGGTGGTGTTGCAATACGCACATTCAACATAATTTTTCTACCTTCTGCAGGATAAGATGCCATTGAATAGGCACGCTCTACAACTTCAGTATTCTTCATTACTAAAGGCCATAATCCAAATTTCTCCCAATCTGGCTTAAATTTATCTGGCTCTCCAGGATGATCTTCAGGATGTGCTGTAACATCCATTTCAGAATATTTAATTTCACATTCAGGAATCTCAATTTGAATATAACCACCAGCTTTATAACCCATATCCTCAGGGATTTCTACTATAAATTCTTTAATAAATGTTGCTACGTTGTAGTTTGATACTACTGTTGCTTCCCATTTTTTAATTCCAAAAATTTCTTCAGGAATAGTGATTTCCATATCCTGTTTCACTTTTACCTGACAAGATAAACGTGCACCATGCGCTAATTCTTTTCTAGAAAAATGAGGTGTCTCCGTTGGAAGCGCTTCACCTCCACCTGATAAAACATGACATTCGCACTGAATACAAGTTCCACCACCACCACAAGCCGATGGTAAGAATATTTTATTGCTACCTAATGTAGATAACAAGGTACTTCCAGAAGCTACTTCTATTTCTCGCTCACCATTAATCTTAATCTTTACAGGACCAGATGGTGATAATTTCTGTTTTACAAAAAGTAATAAACTAACTAAGACTAACGTAATTAATAAAAACGCTGCAATTGTTGCTATTACTGTACCAGTCGTTCCAGCTAATAAAATCATATTATTCTACTGTTTTAGTGTTATCTGCTAATTTCTTCGCCTCTTTTTCAGTTTCAATTTGTTCAATTTGAGCAGATGGCTCAGTTGATGGCTCACCTTCTTCATCACCTCCAGTTAACATACCACCAAAACTTAAGAACCCAATACCCATTAAACCCGTAATAATAAAGGTAATTCCCAATCCTCTTAAAGGTGCTGGCACATTACTATACCTAATTTTTTCTCTAATTGCTGCAATAGCTAAAATGGCTAAAAACCAACCAATTCCTGAAGATACTCCATAATTAAGTGCTAATCCTAAAGTTTCAATTTCACGAGATTGCATAAATAATGAACCACCTAAGATGGCACAGTTTACTGCAATAAGTGGCAAAAATATACCAAGTGAATTATATAGTGATGGTGAAAACTTCTCCACCACTATCTCTACTAATTGTACCATTGTTGCTATAGTAGCAATAAACATGATGAAAGAAAGAAAGCCTAGATCCATTTCTTCTGCTCCACCAATTCCATATTTAGGATCTAACCAAGATAATGCACCTGGTTGCAATAAATACTGATCTAATAACCAGTTTAAAGGCACTGTAATGGCTAGTACAAAGATTACTGCTGCACCAAGACCTACTGCTGTCGCTACTTTTTTAGATACGGCTAAGTATGAACACATACCTAAGAAAACCGCAAAGACCATGTTATCTATAAAAATGGACTTGAAAAATAATTCTAAATGTTCTATCATTTTATATCTTTTTAAGTTTTCTGTTGAAGTTACTGCTAACTGTGACTGAAAACTGTTTACTAATCTAGTCTTCGATTAAATCTTTGTTTCTACTACGTTGCACCCAAATAATTAATCCTACAATTATTAAAGCCATTGGAGGCATTAACATAAATCCGTTATTTTCATAACCAGACGCATATACTCCAGTTTTTTCAATTGGGTCTCCTAATACAGGAATTCCGAATAATGTACCTGAACCTAATAACTCTCTAAAGAAACCAACTATAATAAGTATAACTGCATAACCTAAAGCATTACCAATTCCATCTAAGAAAGATTTCCAAGGGCCATTTCCTAAAGCAAAAGCTTCAAAACGTCCCATGATAATACAGTTGGTGATAATTAGCCCAATAAATACTGACAGCGTTTTACTCAATTCAAAAGCAAAAGCCTTTAGGACTTGATCTACTATAATTACTAAAGTAGCCACAACAATAAGTTGTACAATAATTCTAATTTTTGATGGTATAATATTTCGCATTAAAGAAATAACAACATTACCAACTCCTAATACAAAAAGTACAGCGATTCCCATTACTAAGGATGCTTTAAGCTCGGCAGTAATTGCCAATGCAGAACAAATCCCTAATACCTGAATGGTAATTGGGTTATTATCCGTTAATGGATCTATAATTAGATTTGCATCTTTTTTTGATAGTAGTCCCATACTAGTTTCCTTTTGATTTTAAATTCTGAAAAAATGGTAAATACAATTTTAAATCTTTCTTTATCATTGCAGATACACCATCACCTGTAATCGTTGCTCCAGCTAAGGCATCAACTTCGTAATCATCTTTAATTTCGTTCTTAGGATCATTATTACCTTTCGCTACTGCTATTCCTTTGAAAACTCCAGCATCTGTCAATAATTTTTCTCCATAAAAATCGTCCATAAAATAACGTTGCTTAATGTTAGCACCTAGTCCAGGTGTTTCACCAGCATGGTCAAAAAATGTACCTTTTACAACCATATTTTCATCTAAGGCAACAAAACCCCAAATGGCATCCCATAACCCTTTTCCCCTAATTGGTGCTACATAAACCGTTTTACCATCTTGTTTACCAACAAATAATGGTAAAAATCGAGATTTACCCTCTTTTGCTCTTGTCTGTTGCTTTTTAATATCAATTAGATAAGGCTCTTTTCCTTTTCCCTCGTCTTTAGAATCCATAAATTCTTGACGCGTCATTTGGCCTATTATTTTACCATCTTTATATTCTAATACTAATTGTTCAGAAACGTTAGCTGTAAAATCATCAGCAACTTTATCCGTAGATACAAAAGTAATATCACCTGTACTTTCATTTCCGTTTATTCCCATTGCATACAGAATATTTTGCTGCTTTTCCATGCGTCTGTTTTCGTCAATATTAGGCTTTAAAGTCGATGCTGTAAAGGCTAATAAACCGCCAACCACAAATACCATTGCTATGGCAAATATTATGGTGTACGAATTTTTACTTGTATCTATTGCCATAATTATGCTGTTTTAACTTTTAGACGTTTCATTCTTTTTTTCACATTTCCTTGAACCACATAATGGTCAATCGTTGGTGCAAAAACGTTCATTAATAATATTGCTAAGAATACACCTTCAGGATATGCTGGATTGAACACACGAATCATAATAGAAATAAATCCGATTAAGAAACCATATATCCATTTTCCTTTATTTGTCTGTGAGGCTGTTACTGGATCTGTTGCCATATAAACGGCACCAAACAATATACTTCCTATTATTAAATGTTGCCAGAATGGTACATTCATTAACCCATAGAATTTACTTGTATCAGGAATCCAACCAGCACTCACCACTCCATTAAATATTAAGCCCATAGCTAAAGCTCCTATTAAGGTAGAAAATATAATTCTCCAACTTCCTATTTTGGTAAAGATTAAGAATAAAGCTCCTATAATAATCAAGAATTTTGAAGTCTCACCAACTGAACCTGGTATAATTCCCCAAAACATATCCATAATATCATAACCTAAAGTTCCGTTATTTTGAGCTAAACTTCCTAAGATAGTTTCTCCAGATATTGCATCTGGTGTTCCAGCCATTTCAGTAGCTCCATGCACCCATACTTTATCACCAGACATCCAAGTCGGATAAGCAAAGAATAAGAACGCACGAATGGTTAATGCTGGATTAAGAATATTCATTCCTGTGCCACCAAAAACTTCTTTACCAATAACAACACCAAAGATGACTGCTACAGAAAGCATCCATAAAGGAATATCAACTGGTACAATTAATGGCACTAACATCCCTGTTACTAAATACCCTTCTTCTACTTCATGTCCTTTTATAATGGCGAATACAAATTCTACTGCTAAACCGACTCCATAAGAGACGATTACCAATGGTAAAACCTTCCATAGACCAATAACAAAGTTATCCATCGTCCAGAAAGATGCTCCTAAGAATCCATCTGCTTGTTCGATTAAACCTTGTGCTAAATAGTGCTGGTAACCAGCGTTAAACATACCAAATACTAAACATGGTACTAATGCCATGATTACTGTATTCATTGTACGCTTTAAATCGTCTGCTGCCTTAATATGAGTTCCGTTGTGGGTGGTCTCATTAGGCATATATAAAAATGTGAAAAGCGCATTAAAGCCAGGAAGCCATTTCTTGTCTTTATTCTTTTCTTTGAAATTATGTAAATTACTTTTTAAACCCATTATCCTATCTCTTTTAGCATTAAGTCTAAACCTTCTCTTATAATTTTTTGATGTGGTTGCTTAGACACACACACAAACTCTGTTAATGCGAAATCTTCTGGTGCAACTTCGTACATTCCTAAAGCTTCCATTTCATCTAAATCTTGATACATACAAGCCTTGAGAAGTTGCAATGGATAGATATCTAATGGAAATACTTCTTCGTAAGTTCCTGTAGTTACAAATGCACGATGTTCTCCGTTTGTATTGGTATTTAAAGCAAATTTCTTTTTTGGTGTTAACCAAGAAAATGTTAAAGCTCTAGATGTTGACACTTTATCGAAAACTGGCTTGTTCCAACCAAAGAATTCATAATCATCTCCTTCTGGAATTACGCTAATTACATTACTATAATAATCTAAGTTACCATCTGGCTGTACATGTTTTCCTGATAATACATTACCTGAAATAATACGGTCGTTTCCATCTTGCTCAACTCCATTATCGTAAACCATAGTTGAAACTTCAGCACCAATCTTAGTTCTAAAATATCTTGGCTTCTTTACTGAAGAACCAGCTAATGCAATAACACGCTCAGCGTTAAACTTTCCTGTTAACAGAAGTTCACCTATAATGACTAAGTCTTGGGCATTAACTGTCCAAACCGTTTCACCTTTATTTACAGGACTTATTTTATTAATTAAAGTTCCAACATTTCCAGAGGGATGCGGTCCTGAAACTTTGTGAGTTTTTGTATGATCTAAATTGGCCAATGGCGAATTGCTACTTCCTACGGAGATATGAACTCCTCCTTCAGTCAACTTTGATAATGCTGTAACAGCCGCTTGTAATTCTGCTTCTTTACCTGCCAGCGTATAATCTAAATTAGCGGCTAAAGGCGCACTAGCATAACCTGATATAAATATAGCTTTTGGAGTACTATCTGCTTTAGCCACAACATCGTAAGGACGTTGCTTTATAAAAGCCCAACAACCCGAAGCGAGTAAATGTGATTTTACTTTTTCTGCATCTGCCGATAAATCAAATTTACCATGATCTAAATAATTTTGCTCTTTATCTGCAGTAATTTTAATCCCATCGATACGACGTCTTGCTCCACGTTGCACTTCTGTCACCTTACCAGAAACTGGTGATACAAACTTCATTGCTTCGTTAGCTTTGTTGTAAAACAAGGTCTCACCTGCTTTAACAAGTGTACCTTCTTTTGCCACAAGTTTTGGAACGATGCTATGGAAATCTTCGGGTCTTATAGAATAGAAATTACTAATAATAGCATTTTCTGTAGTTTGCTCGGCTTCACCGATTAACTTAATATCTAAACCCTTTTTTATTCTGATGTCTTTTGACATATACTTAAAGATTAGTTAAGCAGAACTCATTATAACTTGATATTCTTAATAGAAATGAGTCCTAAAAATCGATGCAAATTTACGAATTAATGCTTAAATAATTTTCATTATAACCTATCTTTTTTATTTATAGTCATTATAAATAAGTTAAATGTTTTAAGGCATAGATTTTGATTATATTTATACATTATTGATATATAAAGAATGAAAAAGAATTTTTATTACATTTTGTTGCTTTTACTCATACCAACAATTTCGTTTTCTCAAGCGCAAGAAGTAGCTCCTCCTGATTTTATTAAAACTATAACGTTTAAAAGTAATACCACACAAGGTCAATTACCAGTTTTAAAACTTGGAGAACCCTTAATTTTAGAATTTGATGCTTTAAATGGTAATGAAGAAGATTTTTATTACATAATTGAACATTTTAATTTTGATTGGACACCTTCGACACTAGTGAAGTCTGAATATTTAAAAGGCTTAGACAATCAGCGAATTTTAACTTATGAAAACAGTTTTAATACCTATCAAATATATTCTCATTACGATTTAACAATTCCTAATCTACAAACGCGAGGGTTATTAAAAAGCGGTAATTATATGATTTCCATTTATGATGATTATGATGAGTTGATGTTTAGTAGAAAATTTATGATTTATGAAGATGTAGTTAATGTTGGAGCTCGTGTAAAACGCTCTAGAGATGTAAAATTAATTGCAGAGAAACAATCAGTAGATATTGTAGTTGCAACTAATAGCATCAACTTTAATAATCCTCTAGAAACTATAAAAACACTTATTATTCAGAATAATAATCTCAATACTGCAATTTCAGATTTAAAACCACAATACATTTTAGGGAACGAACTTATTTACAAGTATGTCAACGAATCTGCTTTTTGGGGAGGTAATGAATATTTATTTTTTGAAAACAAAGATGTAAGAGCTGCTAATATTGGAGTTCAGTTTATAGACTTAAAAGAGCTCTATCATAATTATTTATATACTAACATATCTCGAAAAAAAAGACCCTACACTTACAATCCAGATATTAATGGTAATTTTCAAATAACAGCAATAGATAGAACTGATGTAGATGTTGAAGCAGATTATACTATAATTCATTTTTCACTACTTCATGAAGAATTAAAAGACAAAGATATTCACATTTATGGCAACTTCAATGCCTTTGCTATTGAGCCCATTACCAAAATGGAATATATTTCCGAGAGTGGCAAATACGAACTCACAATGCGACTAAAACAAGGGTTTTATAATTATAAGCATGTTGCAGTTGATAAAGAAACTGAAGCAATTGAAGAAGGTGCAATTAGCGGCAACTTTTGGCAAACCGAAAACAACTACAAAGTTTTGGTTTATTACAGAGATTTAGGTGCACGATTCGATAGGCTTATTGGTTATGGAGAAGCGTCTTCTATTGATATTTCTAATTAACTACTGTTGCAATTTTTAAACTTTATAAACTAAAATTCTTTTTATCTTCACCATCTTAAATTTCTAGAGATGCAAAATGATATTGCTCTATTTTCTGAATTGTGTGATGAACTTTTTAAAGCAGAAAACAAGGAACCAGTAGCTGTACCGATACCAACTTCAGCATTATACCAAAAATTAGACTTATCGTTAAATAACGAAGGGGTTGTTGATGATTATCTCAAAAACACCTTAAAGCAAATAATAAAAAGTACTCCTAAAACGGCTTCAAAATCATTTTTTAATCAATTATTTGGTGGTAGAATTGGGAAAGCAGCACTTGGAGATCTATTAGCGGTAATGCTAAATAATAGCATGTACACTTACAAAGTTGCTGGACCACAAGTTGGTATTGAAAAGCAGGTTCTAAATAATATTTGTGATTTAGCAGGCTATGCTAAAGATAGCGACGGCACATTAGCTCCAGGTGGCTCTATGAGTAATATGATGGCACTTATTATGGCTAGAGATTTTAAAAATGAAACCATAAGAGCCGAAGGATTATCAAAATCAATGACGCTTTACACCTCAGCCGAATCACATTATTCTATTTCTAAAAATGCTGCATTAACAGGTATTGGAAGAAACCAGGTGCGGATGGTAAATACAAATACTAAAGGCGAAATGCTTGCTGATCATCTCGATGCGCTCGTTAAAAAAGATATTACCACTGGCTACCAACCTTTCTTTGTAAATGCAACTGCTGGCACAACAGTTCTCGGAGCTTTTGATGATATTGAACGTATAAATAAAGTCTGTAAAGCACATAAGTTATGGTTACATGTAGATGGTGCATATTGCGGTGGAGTTATATTTAGCAACACCTATAAGCATTTGGTAAGAGGTTTAGAATATTCAGATTCGTTTAGTGTTAATGCTCATAAAATGTTGGGTACACCTATGAGTTGTTCCATTATTGTAACGCAAAATAAAGCTCAGTTACACCATTCGTTTTCTAACGAAGCAGATTATTTATACCAAACTGATGGCGATGATTTTAATCTGGGAAAAACCTCGTTGCAATGCGGACGACGAAACGACGCTCTAAAAATTTGGACACTTTGGAAATCCGTTGGTACAAAAGGTTTAGAAAAAATAGTAGATCAACAGTTTGAAATGGCTGAAATTGCCAGAGCCTATATTAAAAATCACAAGGATTATACGCTTTACAGTTTTGATGATTCCATATCTGTGTGTTTTATTTACAAAGGTATTCCTGCAAAAGAATTATGCACAGCACTATATAAAAACTCAGAACTTATGGTTGGCTTTGGAAAATTTAATAATCAAGAATTTGTACGTATGGTAACCATCAATAGTGTTTTAGAAAAAGACGATGTTTTATACTTTTTTAATACTTTAGAACGTTTTGTTACCACTGTTATGTTAAAATAACCATCTCTAATGCTAAATAGTAAGGCTTGAATCAAAAAATATGTTACTTTAGCAGATAGTATAAAAAATTATGGTACAACAAGTTACAAGCGGAATTAAGATTTCTGTAGAAACCAATTTTGAAGGCACATTTTATAAGAATTATAAAGTGCACTTTGCGTTTGGCTATAAAGTAACTATCGAAAATCAGAGTAAAGATTCCGTACAACTTAACACCAGACATTGGAAAATTCTTGATGCACTAAATAATGAAGAGATTATTGAAGGTGAAGGAGTTATTGGCAAAAAACCTGTTTTAAAACCAGGCGAATCCCATACTTATAATTCTGGCTGCTTACTAACCTCACCGTTTGGAGCGATGCAGGGTCATTATAATATGGTGAACTTTACTAAGACCAATAAATTTAAGGTTTACATTCCTTCATTTAAATTGAGTGCGCCTTTTGCACTTAATTAGAATCTGACTTTTAAGAAATAGAGGTTTCGACTACACTCAACCCGACATATTCTTTTACAAAATCAAATCGATATTTTTCTGCATCCTGTTCAATATGAAAGAACAAACAATTTGAATAATGTACAAACCGATAGTCTAAATTTATATCAAATCCTGTTTCAACAATTTTGTAAACACCATCACAATCAATATTTCCATAAGGTGAAATACGCCTGAAACGATATTCCGTTTTCCTATCTAAATCATAAATCTCAAACCAAGCACCAGCCGCAATGCCATTTAGCCATTGCGCGTGCTCAGCTTTAACATTATTATGTTTTGGCTTTAAAGTACCCTCTAAACTTGGGTCGTAGCCTTTGAGCACATCTAAAAAAAAACGTTTATTTTCTTTGCCTACTGTAGATTTAAATTCTTTTATAACACCTTGTTCTGAGACGAGGTAAACAAAATCATCAGTATCTGCAATAACTACATTACCAATGGTACTTGGTGTGAATCCTTTAGATTTTTGTAATTTTTTTTTAATTTTAGAATTGGTCACAGATACAATCAACGTATCAGTCACAAAACGTGCACAATTACAAGCTATTTTAGCAAAGGCAGCATATCTTATAAAACCTTTAGACTGCATCATATCAATATGTTTTCTTGCTGCTTCATAATTTACAGCATTACAAACCGAAGCATATAAATGTCCATCTCCATGTGTCAGCTTTGGGTGGGTTGCCAAAAACTTTAGAATGTCTTCTAAATTTTTAATAGCATCATTCTCAATCTGTGCGATTAAAGGTAAATTAAGTTCAAAATCTGTTTCTCTTCCTCTTACACGTCCGTTTGGTGATGGTGTGATGTATCTTCCAAAATCGTGATACTCTAAAACTCCTGTGTTTTTGTCTATTAGCACTAAAGCCGCATGACCAGCTCTCACATGTTTTTTACTTCCAACAAAGAGAAATCTCAAAAATTTAGAATACCATTCTTCTGCATGAGATACTATAGTTTCAGGATAGGCTAAGGTTAAAATAAAGGCAGTGTCTTTTGACATAAAATGTTCTAAATTTCAGTCGGCAACTTACAAAATTATATTGCAATCTTCACACAACTATAACATTTCACAAAAAAATTATCTTATAAAAATTGTACCTTTGCACTTTCAAAATTGAGTTCTCACCAAAGTGGGAATCTTATTAAAAATAACTAAATCATAAACAGATTCCCGATTTCTCGGGAAAGCTAAAAAATAATTTAACGATGGGAAAAGGATTCTTTAATGTACCTCTAGCGGTTAACGAACCTGTAAAATCTTATGCACCAGGTTCACCAGAACGCAAAGCGGTTTCAGAAACTTACAAAACAATGTTTAATAGTAAGATTGATGTCCCAATGTACATAAATGGTAAAGATGTAAAATCTGGAACTACCAGAACCATGTCTCCACCACACGATCATAAACATAGCGTTGGTGAATATCACATCGCAGAACAAAAACATATTGATTCTGCAATTTCAACGGCTTTAGAAGCACGCAAAGCATGGTCACAAATGCCATGGGAACAACGCGCAGGTATTTTTTTAAAAGCTGCTGAATTAATCGCTGGACCTTATAGAGCAAAAATTAACGCAGCTACTATGATTGCACAGTCTAAAACTGTACACCAAGCAGAAATTGATGCGGCTTGTGAATTCATAGATTTCTTACGTTTTAATGTTCAGTTTATGACTGACATTTATATGGAACAACCAGAAAGTACAAGCGATGCTTGGAATAGAGTAGAATATAGACCTCTAGAAGGCTTTACTTATGCTGTTACACCTTTTAACTTTACAGCAATTGCAGGAAATTTACCAGCATGTATGGCCTTAATGGGTAATGTTGTAGTATGGAAACCAAGTGATAGCCAAGTGTATTCTGCAAAAGTAATTATGGATGTTTTTAAAGAAGCTGGTGTGCCTGCTGGTGTTATAAATGTTGTTTTTGGTGATCCAGTAATGATTACAGATACGGTTTTAGCTAGTAAGGATTTTTCAGGATTACATTTCACAGGTTCCACGCATATTTTTAAAGAATTGTGGAAACAAATAGGAAACAATATTCACAATTATAAAACCTATCCAAGAATTGTTGGTGAAACTGGTGGAAAAGATTTTATTGTAGCGCATAAATCTGCAAATCCAAAACAAGTTGCCACAGCGATTGCTCGTGGCGCATTTGAGTTTCAAGGCCAGAAATGTAGTGCAGCATCTAGAGCTTATATTCCAAAAGGAATCTGGTCTGAAGTTAAAAAACACCTTTTAGCTGATATGAAATCCTTTAAAATGGGTTCACCTGAAGATATGGGTAATTTTATAACAGCAGTTATTCACGAAGGATCTTTTGATAAATTGGCAAAATATATAGATGGAGCTAAAGCAGATAAGGATGCAGAAATTATTGCTGGTGGTGGTTACGATAAATCCAAAGGGTATTTTATTGAGCCAACGGTAATTGTAACAACGAGTCCCAAATACACAACCATGTGTACCGAACTTTTTGGTCCAGTAATGACTATTTATGTTTATGAAGATGACAAATTTTCAGAAACATTAAAATTGGTTGATGAAACGAGTGAGTATGCCTTAACAGGTGCTATTTTGTCTACAGATAGATATGCTGTTGAAGAAGCTACAAAAGCATTACAAAATGCTGCCGGAAACTTCTATATCAATGACAAACCAACAGGTGCAGTTGTAGGTCAACAACCATTCGGTGGAGCAAGAGCATCTGGTACAAATGATAAAGCAGGTAGTTCTCAAAACCTATTACGCTGGGTATCTCCAAGACTTATTAAGGAAACCTTTGTAACACCAACGGATTATAGATATCCGTTTTTAGGGTAAAAAATATATAACTAGCTTAATAAAAAGAATCCCTAAAGATTAAGTCTTTAGGGATTTTTTAATTTAGAAGGCCTATGTTATTTGTTACTTGTATTTTAAAGGCAAGTGGATTACTTTTTTAGTCTCAAAAAAGTCTTCTTCAAAATAATCTGAGAGCAAAAATGCTTTTACCGTTTTATATGCACTTAATTCTTCTCTTAAATCACCACCTTTCAAATAAAGAATACCATTCTTTAATTCGTTCTGTTGCTTTTTAGCAATTTTGCCTTTTACCCATTTCGTAAATTCTGGCATCGCAGTTACAGCTCTACTAACAATAAAGTCGTAAGTACCGTTTAGAGCTTCTACTCTACTATGTGTTGTTTTTACATTATTAATTTCTAGTGTTTCGCACACTGCATTAATAACTTTAAGTTTTTTATTGATGCTATCTACTAAATGAAACTGACAATTAGGATATAAAATTGCTAACGGAACTCCAGGAAATCCTCCACCTGTCCCAACATCTAAAATAGACGAACCTTCTGCAAACTTAATGACCTTCGCAATACCTAAAGAATGTAAGACATGCTTTAAATATAGTTCATCAATATCTTTACGAGATACTACATTTATCTTGGCATTCCAATCTTTGTATAAAACTTCTAAGGCTTTAAATTGTTGGATTTGAGTTTCGGTTAAATCGGGAAAATATTTGAGAACTAATTCCATTGCTTTTAATTTTTGCAAAAATACATTATTTTGATGTTTAAAAATTATCGTAAGAGCTATTGCTTCAATTTAATTATTAACTATCTTTGACATCGCTATACTGTATTAAATTCTTATACGTTATAGCATAAAAATTAAGAATAGATGGCACAAAAAACCTTAAAATTCTCAAGAACAGATTCTGCTAAGTTTTTCAAAACCTTAAACAAACGGGTTAACAATTACTTCAAAGAAAATAACATTAAGAAAACAGGAAACTGGAGGCTTTACATAAAAGCAATAATAATGTTTACGTTACTACTTGGTCCATTAGTAATAATATTAACAGTAGATTTACCAACATGGCTACAGATATTATCTATGATGGTAATTGGAGTTGGAATGGCAGGAGTAGGAATGAACGTTATGCACGATGCAAACCACGGTTCTTTCTCTAGTAAAAAATGGGTAAACAAACTCATGGGAAGTAGCATACACATATTAGCTGGTAACGATTACAACTGGAAAGTACAGCACAATGTGCTACACCATACGTACACAAATATTGAGGGCCATGATGAAGACATTGATGCGGGAAGAATAATTCGTTTTTCTAAACATTCTCAGTGGCTAAAAATTCATAAATATCAGAAATACTATGCTTTTTTGTTATATGGCTTATTGACTGTGAATTGGGCGATTACAACGGATTTTAAACAAACTTACCAATATCTTAAAAGAAAATTATCTTATGGTGAGTTTCCTAATCCTGCAACACAATGGACGAAGCTAATTATTGGTAAGATTATATATTACTCGATTTGGGTCGTTTTACCATTGGTTCTTGGTTATGCTTGGTGGCAAGTTTTAATTGGTTTTTTAATTATGCATTACACTGCAGGAATGATTCTAAGTGTTGTTTTTCAATTGGCTCACGTAATGCCAAATACGGATATGCCATTACCAGATGAAAATGGAAACATGAAAAATACTTGGGCAATTCACCAACTATTTACTACATCTAATTTTTCACCTAAAAGCTGGATAGTAGAATTTTACACGGGAGGTTTAAATAGACAAGTTGAACACCATTTGTTCTCACATATTAGTCATGTTCATTATAAGAACATAGCAAAAATAGTAAGAGAAACTGCTCACGAATTTAGTTTGCCCTACAACGAATACAATTCTATATGGACGGCTATTTCAGAACATTATCAGCAATTAAAAGAATTAGGTAAAAAACCGAGCATTGCTTAATACACATAATACAATTCTTAGATTAAAACAACCAATTTCATGAATCAACTTTCGGATAGAATTAATAATCTATCGACATCAGCTACGCTTGCTATGGCAGCAAAAGCCAGAGAACTAAGAGCAGAAGGAAAAGACATTATTGGGTTAAGCTTAGGTGAACCTGATTTTAATACACCAGATTTTATTAAAAATGCTGCTATTGAAGCTGTAAACCAAAACTACAATAGTTACACTCCTGTTGATGGTTATGTAGATTTAAAATCTGCTATTATCACCAAATTTAAGCGGGATAATGAGCTGAACTATTCACCTTCTCAGATTGTGGTCTCTACAGGTGCAAAACAAGCTTTATACAACATTGCTTCCGTAATGCTTAATAAAGGAGATGAGGTTATTTTACCCTGTCCTTATTGGGTTAGTTACAGTGATATAGTAAAACTTAACGATGGTGTGCCAGTTGAGGTACGAACATCTATTGAAAACGATTTTAAGATGACAGCAGCACAGCTTGAAGCTGCCATCACACCAAAAACCAAAATGATTTGGTACAGTTCTCCTTGCAATCCAAGTGGTTCTGTATATAGCAAGGCTGAATTAAGAGCTATTGCTAATGTTTTACAAAAACATCCAAACATCTATGTAGTTTCTGACGAGATATATGAACACATCAATTTTATTGGTGGACATTATAGTATGGCTCAGTTTGAAGACATGTACGATAGAACTGTAACTGTAAATGGTGTGTCTAAAGCATTTGCAATGACAGGTTGGAGAATTGGTTATATAGGAGCTCCAGATTGGATTGCAAGAGCTTGTAACAAAATACAAGGTCAGATTACAAGTGGTGCTAATTGTATAGCACAACGTGCTGTAATTACAGCTTTAGAAGCGTCACCATCGCGTGTTCAGTTTATGGTTGACGAATTTAAAGAACGTCGTAAACTCATATTAGGCCTGTTAGAAGCTATTGATGGCTTTAAAACTAATGAGCCAGAAGGTGCGTTTTACGTATTCCCAAATATATCGGCTTATTTTGGAAAAACCATAAAAGGAAAAACCATTGATAATGCTACAGATATGTCATTATTTTTATTAGAGGAAGCTTTAGTCGCAACAGTCACAGGTGAAGCTTTTGGAAATCCTGATTGTATCCGGATTTCTTATGCTGCATCTCAGGAAAATATTATTGAGGCAATTAAACGGATAAAAGAGGCATTAAGTTAAACTAACTTAGTCATCTTATAAAAGTTAAAGACCTATCTAATTTTTTAAATCAGATAGGTCTTTTTTATGATAAAATTAGCCAACAAATTAAAGCGCTAACTATTATAATGGTAAATCCTATAATTTTTATCCAAAGTATTTGATTCTCTTTCCTAAGCTTTTGTCTTATCTCTCTTAATAACTTTGGTGTTGCTTTGGGAAAATTATATTCAGGTTTTTTCTTAGAGTTATAACCACCAAGTCCATTTTTAAACCTTTGACGCCTAGGAAGTTGATTCCTGTTAAATCTATAACGTTTATTGAGTTAGAAGGCATAATTTCTAGGTTTTAAATTAAAAAAAACACAGTGTATAGAGCATCAACATATTATAGAATAACTGTTGTGCATTTTGAGGGCTCAATTTAATTTATTCGTCAGTTCGAGTGATTTTGAAGTGCGAAAAATCGTATCGAGAACTTGTTAGAAACTAAAATTCTGCTTCTCGATACAAATTTTTCTGATTTTCAATCGAAAAACCCACTCGAAGTGACAAGTTTTATCAAAATGGACAACAGGTTATAGAATATGTTATTGTAAGACTAAAAGACACTTTTTTACAAAGTGTCAGTTAAAGATCAGAATGAATAGTTTATTTCTAGAATAAAGCTACTAAAATCATAGCGAATACAGATAGCTTTAAGATAATAGCTGTATGGTTTGCCATATTAAATTGAGAAGATTTTACGCGTTGTCTGATTCCAAAAACAG
>Ga0114956_1001109_pt1 | contig 20964 bp, 17 predicted proteins | sample MaitaG_FD_87304 | JGI IMG/M metagenome (GOLD analysis project Ga0114956, IMG submission 87304) | Marine algal microbial communities from Maine, USA - Maine_Asex2 metaG | ecosystem: Host-associated > Algae > Red algae > Unclassified | place: Maine, USA | collected 2015-01-05
CGTGCAGCTGTTGCTATCGCACTACCAGGCAACTGGCGTGTTAGTAACAAGTGAGCTTGATCCATAGCCAGCCAACTGACCTACTGGAAAAGTATTGAACCAGAGCGCCTGGAATTCACATACGACGTTTGAAGCCAGGGTGTAACCCTAGTTTTGCATCAAATCTTGAACCCAGAAGCTTATAGAGCAGCATATCAGTACCGGAGGCGGCCCCCGTTGCATGGAGTTTTTACTGGATTGAGTCGGGCAGCGCAGGCTTAGTCACTCTAAGCCTAGGAGGCCCCGAGAGATCCAGGAAAAATGAGTACAGTGGGGGCTGCCTCCGCATCCTTCGAGTCTGTGTATTCTCTTGATCGCGGACAGTTCGCCCACAATTGACTGAAGTAGAGACAGTCCGTTCAAGGCAGACAATTGAAAAACTTCATAGCCCTGCTCTACGGTTAGCTCATCACCTGAGTCGAGGAAAGTAGGCACTTGTTGACTACACTAGGTAACGCGACTGGTTATCTTGAATTCAGGTTTATCCCACAGACGGTTATTCAAAATATCCGTCAGTATTTCTACCGCTCTTTGCACATCCGCCTCATCAATATAGAGCGGTGTAAAACCAAAGCGCATGATATTAGGTGCACGGAAATCACCGATCACATCATGTGCTATGAGTGCTTGCATGACCGCATAGCCTTGTTCGTAGGCAAAAGATACCTGACTACCCCGCTCCTCTGCATTTCTCGGACTTGCCAGCGTCAGCTCAGGGCAATTTGCTTCGACACCTGCAATAAATATCTCCTGCAGGTTGATACTGGCTTGACGCAGCTCAAGCATGTCTATGTCATCCCACACCCTCATGGCAGCTTCCAGAGAAGCCAGTTGCAATACAGGGGGTGTGCCGACACGCATACGTTCAATGGACGGAGCCGGGCGATAGGTCGTCTCAAACGCAAACGGATCATCGTGCCCTAACCAGCCACTCAGTACCGGTGACAGTTCACTGATCAGATCGGGTCGCACATAGATGAACGCCGGTGCACCTGGGCCTCCATTGAGATATTTATAGGTACAGCCAACAGCAAATTCACAATGGGACGCGGCAAGATCAATCGGGATTGCACCGGCACTGTGGGCCAGATCCCAGAGCATTACCGCACCAGCATTGTGGGCGCTCTGTGTAACTGACTGCATGTCGTGTATTCGTCCTGTGCGGTAATCCACTTGCGTAATCATGACAACCGCAACGTCATCGGTTATGGCGTTGTTGATCTCTTCCGGGGTCACAATGCGTAACTCATGCCCTTGAGCCAAATGCTTGATAAGCCCCTCAGCCATGTACAGGTCTGATGGGAAGTTACCGCTGTCTGAGAGAATCACCTTGCGTTCAGGGCGCATCGCCAGCGCCGACGCCAATGCCTGAAACACTTTTATGGACAGCGTATCGCCCACTGTGATGCTGTCCTTTGGTGCACCGACGAGACGCGCTACCAGATTTCCAACGCGCATTGGCTGTGCCATCCACTCATCCAGATTCCAACCCTTGATAAGATGTTGACCCCATTGATCGAGGACCATTGATGACACAGCATTCATTACACTAGAAGGCAGCGGCCCGAGGGAGTTTCCGTCAAGGTAGATTATGCCTTCGGGCAAGAAAAAGCGATCTTTGACCGGTAGTGTTGTAAATTTTTTCGTCATAAGCGGCACAGTAAATCATCGGAACCATTTGCGCACGTTTAAGACTCCGTTTATGGTTCAGCTCTGATCCACATTTTCATGACTAATCAACAGGTGAACAGGTGAACAGGTGAACAGCATGACCAGAAATCACTGGGATGATGCATTTGAAAACATGGCTCATATTCCAGATTCGGCTGAACTGCCCGCCCTATGGGCAGAGCGTGCTGCACGTTATCGCCACGATTGCATAGCGGCAAAAATAGAACTGGATACGAATATCGCTTACGGAGACCATCCTCGCGAGGTGTTTGATCTGATATGGCCTGACGCAGCACCAAAAGGCCTGCTGGTGTTTGTCCACGGCGGTTACTGGATCAGGTTGGATAAATCTTATTGGACAGATTTAGCCGAAGGTGCACGTGCAAATGGATGGGCGGTGTGTCTACCCAGCTATACGCTAGCGCCTGAAGCACGTATCAGCGAAATCACGCAGCAAGTGAGGAAGGCTATCTGCAAGGGCGCTGAGCTCATACCCGGGCCTGTAAGATTGGCAGGCCATTCAGCTGGAGGCCATCTGGTCAGTCGAATGCTTTGTAGTGATACCGCACTGCCTGCTGATGTCATGGAGCGAATCGAACACACGGTGTCTATCAGTGGCCTGCACGACTTACGCCCGCTCTTGAACGTAGAGATGAACAACTTGCTGAAACTTGATCCTGCAGAGGCGGCTATAGAAAGCGCTGTGCTGCACACGCCTCTTGGTTATCCCAGTATCACAGCGTGGGTGGGTGGCGGTGAACGTCCTGAATTTATTCGCCAATCGCATCTACTCAAATTAATGTGGCAAAGTCTTGATGCCAGAATTACATGTCATGTTGATCTACAACACAACCACTTTACTGTGATTGAGGGCATGAAAAATCCCGACAGCGCAATAACCCGCGAAATACTCAGACCCATTGCTGACCTATTCGCATAAGGCGAACATACCCTTGCACAACATCAAGCAGCAGCTATGCTAGCTCAAAATCGGTGTCAGGGTTGGGATTTCACCTTTTGCTTGATACCAATGATGGTATAACAGCGTATCCCGATTGAGTTTCGGAGAGGCATCTATGCGCTCTACAGTATTTGTGACAGAACACTTATTCAGCTGGCTGTGCAAAGTGATGTTTGCTGGCTTTCTAACTTCCTCCTGGCCTGCTGCTGCGTTGGAGCTGGTCATGATCGAACAGGACGGCTGCCACTTCTGTGCGCTGTTTGATGCAGAAATAGCACCTGCCTACCCCAACACCGCTGAGGGAAAAAAAGCCCCTTTAAGACGAGTGGATCTACACAAAGACTGGCCAGAAGATCTGTCCAACATAAGGATAGAGCCGTTCACCCCCATATTCGTACTGGTGCATGACAATCAGGAGCTGGGACGTTTACACGGATATCCAGGCGATGAACATTTCTGGTTCCTATTGAATCAGATGTTCGAAGCTGCTGAGATTGATCGTTAATACTTGTGTTTTAATTCTACGCACTCAAATCAGACGACATCAATACTGGTCTCCCATGCATCTGACGACGTTGTCCAACAGTGCGGAAGGCAAGAAAGGACTCAACACGGTTGAATCACTCCGTTTTCTGAAATTTGAACCGCTCAAATACACCGCTGACAATACTCACACCGACAATACTCAGCACGGTGCCCGCTATGACCTTCACAGTCAGTGGCTCGTCAAATAGAAACCAGGCCTCAATCGCCACAACCGGGGGTACCAGAAAGAACAAGGCAGACACTCTGCCCGCTTCCCCCACTCTTATTAGCCAGATCAGCAGAAACACGGCACCGATTGACAGCACAAATACTAACCAGACTAGTACAAGCAACAATGGGGGTGTCCATTGAATATCATAAGACTCCCAGATCAGCGCCACAGGCAGCAAGAACAGCACGCTGGCGACGTACTGTGCGATCATGTTGACGTGCAGATCCAGTTTTTGACAATATTTTTTCTGATATAAAGTTCCAAGTGTTATCCCGAATAGCGCCACGATGCAGAAACCGATACCAGGCAAGGAGATATCTCCGTCACTCTGACTCCATTCGGCTGTTACCAGCGCTACGCCGGCAAAACCAAGCGCTATCCCGACAATGGTAGACCACGTAATTTTCTCAGACAGCCAGAACGTTGCCAACAACACAGTCAGTACAGGCTGAACACCAACGATAAGTGAAGACAAACCTGCTCCTATGCCTTGGTTAACGCCGGCAAACACACCGCCTAAGTACACTGCCTGTAACAACACACCGGCGATACCTGCATGGCCAATCTGCTTCCAGTCAAGCTTCATGGTCTGAAGCTTTGGGAAAACCAAGGCAACAACCAGCAACACGAACGCTGCCAACGCAAATCGGATGGACAAGAAGCTTGCGGGTTCAGCGGTCTCCATACCGAAGCGAGCCATGATGAAGCCTGTGCTCCACAGCAGGACGAACAGAATGGGAATGGTAGATCTGAGAAGCGCTGGCATGCGCAGAGTCTACCGTAGAAATAACCGCAACTTGTTGCTCACATAGTTGATACCGTAGAGAAAACACATTCTCGATCGCCAGGACTACTACGTGAGAAATTTTCCGCCCGAACGAATCGTCTGTCTCACCGAAGAGACGGTTGAAACACTCTATTTACTGGGTCAGCAAGATCGCATAGTCGGGGTTTCAGGCTTCGCCGTGCGCCCACCCGGAGTGAGGCGAGAAAAACCCAGAGTGTCAGCCTTCACATCAGCAGATATTCCCAAGATTCTCGCATTGAAGCCCGATCTCGTACTGACATTTTCAGATTTGCAGGCAGATATCGTTGCTGCCCTGTTAAGAGAAGGTATGACAGTTATCGGATATAACCAGCGTGATCTTGCCGGCATCATGGCCATGATCAGGCAACTGGGCGCACTGGTCGGGTGTGCTGAACAGGCAGACCAACTCGCAGCGAGTTATGAACAGCGTCTACAGAGTATTCGTCACGCAGTGGCCGATAAAACTCGCCCTCGCGTATACTTCGAAGAATGGGATGATCCTCTGATATCGGGGATCCACTGGGTGTCAGAATTGATCGAGGTGGCCGGTGGCGACGATGTATTTCCTGCCCAGGCTATTGAGTCGAAAGCCAAAAACCGCATCGTTCAATCTGCAGACGTAATAGCCGCCATGCCCGATATTATTATCGCATCCTGGTGTGGCAAGAAGGTTCGTCCCGAGAAGATTGCAGCTCGGCCTGGCTGGGACATTATTCCGGCAGTGGCAAGTGGCCGTATCGTTGAAATAAAATCACCGTTGATTCTACAGCCTGGCCCGGCAGCCCTGACAGACGGTCTCGATGCTATTTTGGCTGCGCTAAATTCGGTCGACTAGTCATCAGGCAAAGATTGATTTCCGGTGAAAGAAGTATCAATCTATCTCGTGGGTGTTTCACTCACCGAGTGCGACATCAATCTAACACTCAAGCAATTTTGCGAGCCTCTGACGAGTCATTGTTACTGTCGACCAGCTTGAAACTGTTTGCAATACTTTGAAGGTTACCAGCCACATTGTTAAGTTGAAGCACTTCACTCTTAGTCTGCTGCACGGCATCCGTTGTGTCTCTTGTTCCTTGTACAAGTTCTTCTATTTCAACAGAGATACCTGTAGTGCCTTTCGCCACATTATTGATGGATCGACTGATTTCCTGAGTGGTTTCGCTTTGCTGTTCCATCGCTGAGGCAGTTACCGCCTGAAGCTCATTAATTTGCCGAACAATAGTGTCTATTTCTCGAATACCCTCGGCAGCACCGTCACTCTCACTTTGGATGGCGCGTATTTTCAAGCTGATATCTTCGGTGGCCTTTGCCGTCTCTTTCGCCAGCTCCTTGACCTCGTTAGCCACAACCGCAAAACCCTTGCCTGCATCACCTGCACGAGCCGCTTCTATAGTGGCGTTCAAGGCTAGTAGATTTGTTTGCTCCGCGATAGAGTTGATGACCTTCACCATCTTGCCAATATCGTGGCTCGATGTGGCTAACTGCGTTACGCTAGTATCAGCTGCTCGTGTCAAATCAGCAGCCTGCTCTGCTACGGCTGTTGAGTGCTGTGTATTTTTAGCGATGTCCTTGATACTGGCTGACATCTGTTCAGCAGCTCCGGCAATCGTATCAACATTTTCTGATATCGAACTCACAGCCCCCGATACGCTGTTGGCTCGCTGAGAGGCTGATGTCGCGTTATCCTCAAGCTGGGTATTCAGCCTGATGACACTGGACGCCCCTGAGCTTACTGTTGCAGCATCATCCTTGAGTCTTGATATCATGTCTGAGAGCTGTATAACAGTTGCATCAGCATCGTTGCGTAACTGCTTATAGTCACCTTTCAGGGTCTCGGTATCTGCTTTGTCCCAGGAATGACTCAAATCTCCATTGGCGAGACGTCTGAAAATCTCGCCAGCCCCCGAAATGACCGTATAAGCTATTCCTACCATATCATTGATTCCCTTGTACACGGGTACCAGAAACTCAGGCTTACCCTCAGCATTAATACTGCCTGACAATTTGCCCTCAAGCGCCTCATCAACAAGCCCCATGACATCACTGCTCAACGCTTGTAGCAGCGTGACTTCATCAGTACGATCACGAATCTCCATTGCCGTGCCTACTTCCTGACTGTTATCGTCAAAAACCGGGCTTAGAATAAATCTCAGGTGCCGTGTTCCCACTAGCCAGTCAAGTTCTGTGGGCGAAGAGCCGGCTTGGTGTGAACTGGACCTAATTTGCCCCTTGCACAGGAAGTCCATTGGCTGCCCCAGAATATTTGTGTGAGAAAATTCAGGAATATCACCGGACAATTGAGATTCATAGGCCCGAAAGAACTTGATCGCCGCGTTATTGGCATAACCTATTTTCTGGTCAACATCAGCCACCAGAACCGGACTGGATACACAGTCCAGCGCCTGCTTGATACGACCATTGACCACCGACATCTGCCGTTCTTCAGTGATTCGCGTGTTTAGCTTGTCCTGCATGAGCGCAAGCGCACTCATCAACTGAGATGGTTCATCCCGGCCTTCAACCAAAATGGCATTATCCAGTTGATCATCTGCAATGGCTTCAGCTAGTGTCTTGGCTCGTATAATTGTCTTGCTGATACTACGCCCCACAACGTAGGTAAACAACATGGCCAAACAGATTGCTGCCATCACTACCGCCAGCCTGAAATTGCGATCCTGTCGGTCGCTGTCAATTCTTTTCTGAAGTAATCGGCGTAGCTCAACGGACACCGCATCAAAGAGCTCATAGCCTTTTTCCACTGAATAGCTGGTGTCAGCAAAGGCCTTTTTGATCAGCGCGGGAGTCGAGTTTACTCGCACTCTTTCCAGTGATGCCAGCGCGACTGCAAAGCTTTCCTGAAACTCTAATTTGATATCGTTAAGTTTCTGTGCGGTTTCTGCATTCTGCTCAATAGCGACATCGATAGTCTTGACTGCATCAGCAGCAGTAAGCCCGATTTGCTCCAGAGTATAGAGATGTTCCAACTGATACATGAACCCGCTCTTCTCAGTAAATTCGACGTTATACTGATTCAATCCGGTTATCGCTGGCAGCATGGTGTTAACCATTGCACTCATTAAATAATAGCTGTCCAGTACAGGATCAAGTATGAGATTAGAGTTGTCAGCCACTTTAAGTACCAGTGAAGCTACTGAATCAATAACATCGTTGTGCATGATATTAGCGTCATCATAGGATTTACCCAGCTCGCTATTGACAAGAGCCGCGATCGCCAACTTGTTCTCGTCCCAGAGATTGCCGAGTTGCAGCTGCTCATTGAGGCCAATATGCACCTCAGTCATTGCGCTGATCTCTTTTTCCAGCTGTTTACGAACCTGATTAGTGAGTTCGCGGTTTTCCACAAGTGAGCTTGAGTAGGCGACACGGTGTGCTTCTACCAGACCGTGAATGTTTCTCAAAGGCTGCAGATAGTCAATACCATTGATTTCTTTTTGCGTGAATCCAACTGTTTCAGATGAATTACGAGCCAGCAGATATGTGGCAAATACTGCAGGCAAGGCTGCCAACAGGATGATGATGATGAACTTGTACTTAAGCCGTAGATTTTTCATGAATATCAGATCAGTGATCTATCGCCAGAGAGTCCGGACATGGGTAGTGCCCGCAATATCAACACCGGCGGGTTACAGCAGAACGCTACTACTGCAACTCCTATAGCGGCTATAGACTTTACCCCTGAGTTACGAGGGGGTAACTCCGCTTAGTGAGTAACTTCCAGGGAGGTGTTTGCCAATCTGAGTACAGGATGTCACAAGAGAGGTTCGGCTGATTTCAGTTATGTTACCCAATAGGGGTTATATCACCTGAAAATTAATACAACTGCGGCTTAAGAGAGGTATTACCACGATCTTTCAGTCCGTCACATTTAAAAATCGGCCAAAGATGAATCTGATTACCAGGCAATTCTGAACATGACTGAACTCAGCAAGTTATGACTATCCGTAAACTGCGATGCGAGCCTATTGCAGGCTCAAAACCTGATCTGCACAACGGCTGAGACTACTACCGTAAGCAGGCATACTGGTGCAGTTCAATCGGAACACGACAACACATTTTTATTCAGAACCCGGTTATGTGTGGTTGTCAGACTGTTGCCACCAAGGTCAGCACATCGTACTGAGCCACCACGGCCATATCCTGATTGGTCACTGTACAGTCCCACCGAACTTCACCGTACTCATCCGTTTCACGCGGGTTTATTTCCTTGCACGTCAGCGAAAGCTGCAACGTATCCTCAGGGTACACAGGGCTCATGAATCGCAGGTTGTCCACACCATAATTTGCCAGCACAGGGCCCGGTGCGGGATCCACAAACAAACCTGCTGCGAACGACACGATGAGGTATCCATGCGCCACTCGACCATCGAAGAATGGATTAGCCTTTGCGGCTTCTTCATCCATATGTGCATAGAACGTATCACCGGTGAATTCGGCAAAGTGTTCAATATCATCCAGCGTCACTGTGCGACTGGCCGTCACTACCGTGTCCCCGATGGTCAGCGTAGCCAGTGTTTTGCGGAATGGGTGCTCATCGCCCACCAATACAGGCGCTCCAGGCATCCAGCGCCCAGTCACGGCTGTCAGTAGCTCCGGCGTACCTTGAACCGCTGAACGCTGCATGTAGTGCTTGACCGCGCGAATGCCTCCAAGCTCCTCGCCACCGCCTGCTCGTCCGGGCCCACCGTGCACCAACATGGGTAATGGGGAACCATGACCCGTTGAAGATTTTGCACTGACGCGATTACCCAGCATGATACGGCCATGCCAGGGAGCAAGCCCGGTGACCAAATCACGCGCAAAGCCGTTACTGTCTGTGAACACCGAGGCCACAAGACTTCCGCCACCAAGACCTGCTAGCTCTATGGCATCGTCAACAGACGCATAAGGAATAATGGTACTGACAGGTCCAAAGGCTTCAACCGCATGAATCGCCTCACAGCCTCTGGGCTGATCACAATACAAAACGATGGGATTCATGAACGCACCGTTGTTCGCATCGCCTGACTGGATCTGCGGATTATCAGGATCACCGTAGACTAATTCAGCTTCTGCTCCTAGCTCCTTGATACGCTGTTGTACCTCCTTGCGCTGCTCAAGACTTGCCAGTGGTCCCATCCCGACATTGGCGTCGGATGGGTTGCCTACTATTGTTTTCGCCAATCGTTCCGAGAGTGCTGCTGAAACTGCATCGGCGTACTGCCTAGGGACAATGACTCTGCGAATGGCCGTGCACTTCTGTCCGGCTTTGGTTGTCATTTCACGCGCAACTTCCCGCACAAACAGATCAAACTCGGGTGTATCGGGAGTTGCATCGAGACCTAGAACTGCCGCATTGAGACTGTCGGCTTCCATGGTGAAACGTGTTGAGTTTTTAACGATGGCGGGGTGTACCCGCAGCATCTGCCCGGTAGCCGCAGAGCCTGTGAATGTGACTACATCCTGAGCGGTAACATGATCCAGCAAGTCACCCGTGGAACCTGAGATGAGCTGCAATGCCCCCTCGGGCAAGATACCTGTCTCAATGATGTGACGTACCATCAGCTCCGTCAGATAGGCCGTCTGACTAGCTGGCTTTATGATGGCGGGCATACCCGCCAGTAGTGTCGGAGCCAGTTTCTCCAACATCCCCCAGCACGGGAAATTAAAGGCATTGATGTGTACAGCAACGCCCTGAAGCGGCGTCAGAATATGTTGCGCCGAGAATGTTGAATCTTTCGACAACGATTCTGGCGCACCATCAACCAACAGACGCGTATTGGGTAACTCACGTCGGCCTTTGGAACCATAAGACAGCAACGTGGATATACCGCCTTCGATATCGATCCAGCTATCGGTGCGAGTAGCGCCAGTAGCCGCAGAGAGCGCGTAAAACGATTCCTTGTCTGCCATTAGAGCTTGGCCCAGGCTTTTCAACAACAAAGCGCGTTGGTGAAAGCTCATGTCCTGCAGCTGCACGCTGCCACGCTCACGGCCGTAGCTCAACATGTCCTGAAAATTCAGACCGGTTGAGTCGATAAGTGAGACAGGCGCGCCGGTTGAGGCGTCCCGTAGGACCTTTGCATCACCGGCACCACGGATCCATTCACCGTAAGCGTAACTTCCTGTTTGGTGTGATGCTGACAGCGTATTGTTCATGTCTGAATTTTGTCGTTGACTGTCAGAAGGAGACATTCAATGCAGAGAGCAATGTGGATACGTCCTTTTCCCACTGCTTTTGAAGTTCTTCATTGGGCGTATGTCGAAGCCCGAAACGTTGCAGTTGTTCAAACCGTTCTGAACCCGATGTGCCGAAACTGGCTGCTATGCGTGGATACCAGTAAGCAACACTTTTCTTTACCTCAGCACTGGCATTATCTTGTTCAAGAATCTTGACCAGACCTTCCACACCCAGCTCGGTATGACGGCGTTCACGCGGGAGTATCTCGCGATAGACCTCTGCCAGAGGTTGATAGGACATCGTCAGATTTTCGTTAAGCTGCAGGTTAACCGCCTTGCCCATGAGTACATTCATGACAACGGCGTCCGTCCAGCCTTCAATAGGATAATGGAACACATTCAAACGCATATCCTGCCCGTGCCGGCTATTGCCAATATTCGAATCGCGGGGTAGTCGTGCGGTCCATGGGTGGTGGCTGAAGTAGCGTTCCACATTGGCACCGAACTGGCCCAGCAACGTGAGTACCCGCTCGGCATGGTCCAGTTTATCCAGCGTGATGCGCGAAGCGGCAATACGCTCCTTGATGCCTGGCCCGGCATTCACACTATCGGCAAAGCCTGCGGAGCCTGCCAATTCGCTATCGATGAAGCTGGCCATCATGCGCATGATATGAGCGCGGTAGCGTGGTGGTACATTCTCGGGGGACGTCAGCTTGCCGCCCTGTTCCAAGTAACTGTCGAGCGACATTCTGTCGTCGTTCAATTCACTCATGGGCGTTTCACTGGTCATAGGTAACAACCACGCTGTCTGATAGTGGGTAGCATTGGCAGGTCAGAACGTAGCCGCGATTCACTTCATAGTCTTCGAGAGCGTGATTCTTTTCCATCTCCACTTCACCTTCCAGAACCATGGCACGGCAAGTAGAGCACACACCGGCTTTACAGGCGTACGGCGCATCCATGTTGGCACCCAGTGCCGCATCCAGCACTGTCTCACCCTTCCTGGCCATCTCGATTTCTCGCGTGGTGCCATCTATGGTGATGGTAGCCTTGCAGATAGCGTCGGTACCCGCATTGGCTGTTGACACACGTTTGCGCGATGCTCTGCCCGGTTGTGAAGAGGCGAACAACTCAAATTTGATCTGATCGTCACGCAATCCGTGATCTCGCAATGACTGCGCTATAGCCAGCATCATCGGTTCCGGCCCACAAATGAACGCCAAGTCCATGGTAGTAATATCCACCCAGCTTTTAAATAACAACGCACATTTGTCGGCATCAATTCGCCCTGAGAACAGATCGATATCCTGCGCCTCGCTATCCAGGATGTGCACCACACTGAGTCGCCCCATATAGCGGTTTTTCAGATCTTCGAGCTCTTCACGGAACATGATGGTGTTGGAAGATCGATTGCCGTAGACCAACGTCACGTTTGAATGCTGTTCTGCTGCCAGTGTTGTCTTGATGAGACTGAGCACGGGCGTAATGCCACTACCACCTGCGAAGAACACATAATTGCGTGCCGTATCTGGATCGATAGGTGTATGGAAGGCACCCCTGGGTGGCATGGCCTCGATAGTCTCGCCCACTGCCAGTTCTTCATTGGCCCACGTGGAAAAGCACCCTCCCTCGACGCGTTTGATACCAACGCGCAGAGCACCCTCATGTCGTCCGGCACAAATGGAGTAAGAACGGCGCAGCTCCTCCCCATCAAACTGCCGACGAAACGTCAGGTATTGCCCTTGTATGAAATCAAAGGCCTGCTCGTCACCAGGTTGAGGGGTGAGTGTAACGACCACAGCATCACGTGTCTCACGGCGCACATCGGACACTTGCAACGGTAGGAAACGAGCCATCAGAGAGCTTCCTTAAAGTTCAGTCGACAAGAACAAATCCACAGTCGCTTACGCCACTGCAGACAAGAAAAACAGAGCGTAGTACAACGGTCAGATTCAAATGCATTTAAAGTAATCAAACGGTTCCAGACACGCCTTGCACCTATAGGCCGCCTTACAAGGAGTGGAACCAAACTGACTGATGTTCTCAGTATCAGTAGACCGGCATCGCGGGCAACAGACCGTGATTTTTGGACGCCCCAGACCGCAGGCGCCTGTACCTTCCACAGGAGGGGCAATGCCATAGTCGAGTAATTTCTCCCGTCCTCGCTCACTGATCCACGCCGTATTCCATGCCGGTGACAGTTGTCTTTCAAGACGAATTTTGACGATGCCTTCCTTGCGCAGTCTCGATTCGATATCTTCGTTGATCACAGCCGTTGCCGGACAACCCGAATACGTGGGCGTGACACTCACAACCAGAGTGTCCTGCTCCCAGACAACCTGCCTTATGATGCCCAGATCGACAACCGAGATAACGGGGATCTCGGGATCAGGCACATCGTGCAACCACGTCCAGACTTGCTCAGTCGACGGCCGCGCGTTTGCAGAAGAGGTATTCATCTACCAGACAGCACCGGGGTAGGCGCGCTGCAGAAACTGCATCTCGGCCAACACGAACCCCAGATGTTCGCTGTGTATACCGTTCTTGCCACCACGACGCACGAAATCGCTGTCTGGCATAGTCAGTGTCGCCAGTTTCAACGCGTCGGCCACATGCTCTTTCCATGCACTGGCTATCGACTCGCTTTGCGGCAAAACTCCGTCAGCAATCAATGCAGCATCCAGATCATCAAAGTCGAGCATTTCACCGGTGTAAGACCACAGTTCATCCAGCGATGTTTGCATGCGACGATGGCTCTCCGTGCTGCCATCTCCCAGGCGAATGATGAGGTCTGAGCTACGTTCAAGGTGATAGGCAACCTCCTTCACGCTCTTTTCTGCAATCTCGGCTATGCGTTTGTCCGTTGATGTCATCAACCCTTTCAGCATGGGCAGATGCCACGCATCAAACAGGAACTGACGCATCAGTGTCAGGCCAAAATCCTCATTCGGGCGTTCCAGCAACAAGAGATTCCGAAAATCGAACGAGTCTCGCAGGTAAGCCAGATCATCTGCGATGCGACCTTTGCCTTCCACTTCACCGGCAAGGCCTAACCACAATTGTGTCTGCCCGATCAGGTCGAGGGAAATGTTGGATATGGCAATGTCTTCTTCCAGTGCCGGGCCGTGACCACACCATTGCGAATTCCGATGCGCCAGAATCAGGCAGTTGTCACCCATCTGGAGCAGGAATTCAAACAGACCGTTAGCAGGGTTGGCTTTAGCAGCCATTACATATGCCCCACTTCCTCAGGGATATCAAAGAACGTGGGGTGTCTGTACACCTTGGAGTTGGCAGGATCAAACAGTTGTTCTTTATCCAATGGTGAGCTGGCGACGATCTGTGTGGACTTCACCGCCCAGATGCTCACGCCTTCATTGCGACGCGTGTAGACATCGCGCGCATTGTTGATGGCCATGTCGGCATCTGCCGCGTGCAGACTGCCCACATGTCGATGGCTCATACCGTGTTGGCCACGGATGAAAATTTCCCACAATGGTAATTCGGGTTTGCGCTTGACCGGTTCATCATTGCCGTCCACATCGGGGTAAGGCGATGTATTCACCGAGCTCATGCCGCTTCCTCACGGTTACCGCGCTTCTTGGCAGCATTGGCGAGTAAACCATCGCGGAACCACTCACCGTCATTCCAGGCATCGACTCTGGTTTGCAGGCGTTCTTTATTGCACGGGCCATTACCCGCTAACACGGCGTAGAACTCATCCCAATCCGGTTCAGAGAAATCGTAGCCGCCTTTTTCTTCATTCCAGCTCAGGTTTTCGTCCGGCACGGTCAGGCCAAGATACTCGGCTTGTGGCACTGTCTGATCAACAAACTTCTGTCGTAGCTCATCGTTTGTATTGATCTTGATTTTCCACGCCATTGATTGCGCTGAATGAACGGAGTCTTTGTCGGATGGGCCAAACATCATCAACGAGGGATACCAGAAACGATTGAACGCATCCTGTGCCATCCGTTTCTGTGCATCAGACCCCTTGGCCATCTGCATCATGATGTGAAAGCCCTGACGTTGATGAAAGCTCTCTTCCTTACAGATGCGGACCATGGCGCGAGCGTAAGGACCATAGGACGTTCGCTGTAATGGCACCTGATTCATGATGGCGGCACCATCAACCAGCCAACCCACAGCACCAATATCTGCCCAGGTCAACGTTGGATAATTGAAGATGGATGAGTACTTGGCTTTGCCCGAATGCAATTGCTCGAACATCTCGTCTCTACTGGTCCCTAGCGTTTCAGCAGCACAGTAAAGATAAAGCCCGTGCCCTGCTTCATCCTGAACCTTGGCCAACAGAATGGCCTTGCGCTCAAGAGTGGGCGCACGTGTAATCCAGTTGCTTTCGGGAAGCTGCCCCACCAGCTCCGAATGCGCATGCTGACTAATTTGCCTGATGAGCGTCTTGCGATAGCCTTCGGGCATCCAGTCCTTAGGCTCGATTTTCTCATCCGCATCGATTCGCACCTGGAACGTACGCTCTTCTGGCGTCATGTCCTCAAGCGTCTTGGCACCCGTTCCATCAGTCTTGACAATTTGTGCGTACACGAATTTCTCCAGAAACACGCATCGATACGATGCGCAAGGGTTGCCTGTGAATCAGCTTTTCAGACCTGTCATTCTATCGGTTGTACCGTTCATCGACTGAAACTGGACCATTCAACACGAGTGGAAGTGGGTTGGCGTGTGCTCAGACGATAGTGGCTTGTGTCGCAGCCCGCAGTTCATCTTCGGTCACACCCTCAGCACATTCAACAATCTTCAGACCTCCCTCAACAACGTCCAGCACGCCAAGGTTAGTGATGATTCTGTCGACGACCGCTTTACCGGTTAGCGGGAGCGTACATTCTGCGAGCAATTTGCTTTCACCGTGCTTGCTAGTGTGATCCATGACCACGACAACACGCCCGACACCTGCCACCAGATCCATCGCGCCACCCATGCCTTTCACCAGCTTGCCCGGGATCATCCAGTTGGCCAGATCACCGTTTTCCGCCACTTCCATAGCACCGAGGATAGCCATGGCAATCTTGCCACCGCGAATCATGCCGAAACTCTGTGCGCTGTCAAAATAGGCTGTTTGCGGCAGTTCGGTAATTGTCTGCTTGCCCGCGTTGATCAAGTCTGCATCGATTTCGTCCTCAGTCGGGAACGGTCCCATGCCCAGCATGCCGTTCTCTGATTGAAGTGTGACTTCCACGCCCTCGGGAATGTAGTTGGATACGAGCGTAGGAATACCGATTCCAAGATTCACGTACCAGCCGTTTTGCAGTTCCTGTGCAGCACGCGCAGCCATCTGATTCCGATCCCAAGCCATTATGCTGTCCTCACAGTGCGTTGTTCGATACGTTTTTCATGCTCGCCCTGAATAATTCTATGAACGTAGATGCCCGGTAAATGAATGCTGTCTGCATCCAGCGAACCTGTCGGGACTATCTCCTCTACCTCGACAATACACACCTTGCCGCACATGGCTGCTGGCGGGTTGAAGTTGCGTGCTGTTTTGCGAAATACCAGATTGCCTGTCTCATCAGCTTTCCACGCCTTGACGATGGCAAGATCTGCAAACAGCCCTTCTTCGAGGATGTAAGTCTCACCTCGAAAGTCCTTATGTTCCTTGCCCTCAGCGATAACAGTGCCGACACCCGTTTTAGTGTAGAACCCTGGAATACCGCAACCCGCCGAACGCATGCGTTCAGCCAGTGTGCCCTGGGGATTGAACTCCAGTTCCAGCTCGCCAGACAAGTATTGACGCATGAATTCGGCATTTTCACCCACATAAGATGAGATCATTTTCCTGACCTGCCGGGTATGCAGCAATATGCCGATGCCGAAGTCATCCACGCCGGCATTGTTGGAGGCGAACGTCAGATCCTTGGTACCAGCGTCCTTGATGCCGTTGAGCAGCAGCTCAGGTATGCCACACAGGCCAAATCCTCCAGACGCTATAAGCATCCCATCTTCCAACACCCCTTCCAGAGCTTCTGCTGCACTACCATAGACTTTCTTCATGCTGCGACCTTTGTCAAATTCATGGAAATCTGTTGCCTCGAGCCAGCCATGAGGCTAAGTGGCCTTCGTCAGGAGCAGGAAGCCTGCTGCGGATCGTCGCAGCAACGCTTTTTAGGTCCTCGGCGCGCCCAGTATAACCGTTCCAATAGCTCCCCCAAACCCAAACGCACCGACCTTTCTGACAAAACGAGGGATTTGTGAGTACCGAAAACCCTCCGTCGGGCAAACAGCCATCACATGAAGACGGAACAACATTGTTGATACTTGTAATCGTCCAGAAATTGCCAGCCTGCCACCGAGCCAGATCGTACCGTCATTGGCTGACAGAGGAGAGTACAGGGTGATAATCAAAGGAGTTTGTGATCATGGTCAACGCAAGAGGCTCTAGTTTCAGTTCTTCTTGGCACGTCTCAACAATCAGTCGACCTGGGTAATTCTACCGATTTACCGGATCTAGGCCGGTGGTACCCTTTTGGCTACACTACCGATACCCTTTTTTACCACTTAAGGTGATTACTATGCATCCATTGAAAAGCTATGTTCTCGTTGTTCTATTTCTATTCAGTTTCCCATTACAGGCAGACAGTCTGCCGCGAGTTACCGGACTTGCCATAACCGGTGACCAACTCACTTGGGATGCGCAGGAAGGTGCAATCGGCTACAACATACATCTCGACTACGGGTATTTCGATACGATACGGGGTGGTGAGACATACACAGTCTCACAGCCAGGTCGGTATCACATCATCTCATTCAACGACAAGGGCGAGTTTGGAGTAACACGCAACCTGGACGAAGGCGGGCAAGACTTTGATTTGTTTTCAGTGGAGTATGCCGGTGGAAACGACACTGTGAAATACAATTTCCAGCGCCCCATTCTGCTGGTCTACAACACGTGCAAAGACGTGAGCCCGGGCGAATCGTGTATTGCAAATTGCCCCAGAACATACGAGGGTGAAACGGGTCCCACGTACTTCAGGCAATACCTCTCAGGAGGCGCATGTAGCACGTCTGATATCGTCGAGGCAGACGCCTTTGCAGGTCACGATACCTATAGCTGTACAGTGCCACTCTATTCAGGCGAAGTGGTCGCTCAGGCTATCTGTCTGATGGGCAATTGAGTTAACGCTACTGCAGATGCCCCCCAAGGGCATTCTGCAGCAGTATCGAAATCAATTTCCTTCACTAATTCCAATACTCATGTTCTCCACCTCATAGATCCTCAACTCATCACGCCACAAGCTGCCTGAAGCTGTCACTTCAACCTCATCGCTACGATCCTCTATCGACAGAATCTCCATCACTAGCGTAACTTTTTTAGCACTGGGTGTAACCTGACCCCGGTACGACCAGCTAATCGACTGATCAGGTGTGATGTATTGCAACTGCGGTTTTCGGAAACCTTGGGTGAGCCCCTTAAGCACAATTCCCCGTAGCATCAGCTGTAGCAAAGCATCCAGCCCCAGCGAACCGGGCTGTACAGGATCCTGATAGAAATGCGCTTTGAAATACCAGGCATAGGGATCAACGTTCTGATAACCGCGAATAAGCCCCAGACCCGCATCACCACCTGAAGGGTCAAAGTAATCCACTTCATCAATCATCAACATGCGCCCGGCAGGTAGCGATGAGTGTGGATCCTCTACCGGCCAGTGTAACGCTGGTAGCTGGCGCATCGCCGCTTGAGCCTCGTTTGTATCCAGCCCCACCTGTCGATTCAAAGCGTCCATAGGGAAGAAACCAAAGCTGGTTTCAAGGCTCATCACTCTGTAGTCAAGACTGGAATCCACCACAACATCAAAATGCACGATGGTCATCGGCCCCATGGTGGAGAAGCGTGTCATCTTTGCTTCAACGCGAATGCTTTGCGCTGTCGCATCGATGTTCTTGGCTATCTGCCCGTTACCATCCAGATTACGAAAGCACTCACCACCGAGTAATGCAAAACCACCATGACTTCCCAGCCAGCCGCAAGGTTGTAGGGCAACTTCCAGTAACACAGCGAAAGGCATTTGCCCGTTGCCTCCATCCGCAAAATACCAGTCATCTGCGTTTACGTCATATTCCGTGACCACCGTTGCACCGACTTCCGGCGCATCAGGGCGTGTGGATATGGACAGTACACGAGAAATCATGTGGTACGGCGGCTGCGGTAGCCTTGGCGCACGGCCGGCGTTATCCATTGATTGATACATGTCACCAAACGCCTGTGATGGAGCACCATCGCCACAGGCCTTGAGCGCGTGCCAGTCACCACGAGACTCTTGTTGCGGACCTATCCAGTGGCACAACAGATCTTCTGATGGCACAGGCCACTGTCGACGCATTCTTATCTTGAAACTCGGGCAGTAAAAAACCTTGAAGCCATCACAGCTTGCGATAAGCGCAGCATGCACTTCAGGAATGTCACCGTTCAGAATCTGATCGACGTGTACTTCGTAAGTCACTACATGTTCTTGATCGGGGATTACCTGTCCACGGCACTCGAAACGCGCTGAGGCTCCAGGCACGGGTTCAAATACCCAGCCATCGCGCTGACAACTCAAACCCATGGCCATTGCCAGACACTCCAGAGCCTGGACGGCAGCTTCGGCCATCAAGGTACCCGGCATACACGGATCATTGTGAAAGTGTCCGTCATAAAACCAGGCATCGACGGGAACAGTAGCAACCGCTTGCAGGTACCCACGCCCCCACGCACCACCTGTCGGATCAAAACGCGACACTTCATCAAACAAGACAAGCTTGCCCCCCGGAAGTCTGGGTGGATTGGTGTGCGCCGCGCAGTGCTCAAACCCTTCACCAAAGCAGGCGAACGCGTCACCATCCCGTAAAGCTGCCAGATCGGCAGGTGAGAATGATGTCTTACGCGACGCATAAACGGTATCGAATGGCGTTGGATCTGCCGTAACCGGGGGCTCCTTGTCGATTTGAATCAACACGCCCTTACTGGAGGCTAGCTCGGCATCGGTGAAAAATCCTGCCTGACCATGGCGTACGGAGATCACTAGTCGCCCATCGACACGACAATCGTATTGAAAGAAGAACAATCGAATACCGTTGATCTCCGCGTGCCCAGTGATTTCAATCTGATAGCACAAGGTATCGCCCACTTCGGGCAAACGCTCATCATGCACCGTCATCTCACACCCGAGCAGACGGTATACACGCTCATCACAATTCCGGAAATCGGCCCCCATCCAGGCAATCAGCGATAGATCTGCCTGGCCTGATTCGATCAAGGGACCCGGGCGCATGGTATTGGCATGCAGATACCATTCATCAGCCGTTATATCCGTTTCAGTCCAGATAGTGCCTGTGGACTCTACGCCCTGCTCGGCGTCTATGCCCACTATACGATCAACCATCAGTAAGGGTGGTGCCGGTAGCCGTACTTGGCGCACGAAGCCATCCTGCGCCTTGAAGGCCTCACCAAACAACGAGGACATTAGCCCTCGACTGGCTTGCGCTATGGATTCGTGGTCGAAACGTGGTCCACGCGGGGCGTGCTGAGTAAGTGGAACATTCACAGCGACCGACTTGATCATCAAGGGCTCATTGGCACCTGACGCTTCGATCGTGTTATAGGTGGGTACGGGCAAATCTGGCGCACAAGGCATGCTTGCACCCTGAGCTCGCTGTGGCCATTGAGGCATGTCATAACCTGTCATGATGTGGGTATCCGATGAGCGCGCTTTACGCACAGTCCAGGGGTGATGATGCAGTTGATGGAAGGCGGTTGCCAGCGCATTCATGTCGGGCTCATGCCCGTCTGCGTAGAGAGCTGCCGTCAGTTGTGCGACCTGATGGGCATCTGATTGATCGATTCGATCAGCCGCCAACGCCCGGTGCGGGCGTGATCCGAGTATCTTGCCAACGCTTGATGTCAGCGTATCTCGTGGGCCAATCTCGACAAACGTTCGCACGCCATCTGTATAGGCCTGTTCAATGATCTTGCGAAAATCGATTGTCTGTAGAGCTTGCAGCGTGAGTTGGTCTGCAATGGTCTGCTGCGTAGGTTTATAGCTTTTGTGTTCACCGTGGCCGTATATACGAACATCCGTGTTTGTCGATGTGGGGCGTGTATGAACGTGCCGCCATGTCTCTGCATAAGGTTGTAGCGTGGGGGTATGTACAATCAGATGCTGGTTCATCATCACTCCACGACCATCAGCCAGGTTCCTGACAAGTGCCGTACATTCCTCTACAGGACCACCGATAGTGCAATCCTCATCAGAATAAATAATAGTGATATCGGTTCGAGGAAAAGCTTTCAGCGCGTGCTCAACGGCTTTAACGTCTGAATAGATACGCCAGTTTGTCCACTCTACCGGACCATCCATATTCCAGGCATCACTGGCGCAGCGGAACTCTCCACCCAGTTGTTGTTCGTACATGCCAACGATAGCACTGTCATCCAGTATCCCTGATGTATCAGCCCACAGACCGAACGCGTACAACGCGTTGGTCTCGCCCAGCGATAGCCCGATAACAGCATCAGGCGATAGGTTCAAAACATCTCTC
>Ga0114956_1001110_pt1 | contig 20959 bp, 19 predicted proteins | sample MaitaG_FD_87304 | JGI IMG/M metagenome (GOLD analysis project Ga0114956, IMG submission 87304) | Marine algal microbial communities from Maine, USA - Maine_Asex2 metaG | ecosystem: Host-associated > Algae > Red algae > Unclassified | place: Maine, USA | collected 2015-01-05
GATGAGACCGCCGTGGATGAGACCGCCGTTGATGAGACCGCCGTTGATGAGACCGCCGTTGATGAGACCGCCGTTGATGAGACCGCCGTTGATCAAGAACCCGCGTCGGAGCCCAGCGACACCGCTTCGGTTGCAACCGAACCAGCACCGGTTGCTACCGAAGCGGTCGCTGAACCAGCCGCCGATCAAGCGACGGTCGTCGCCCCGGTCAGTCCGTCGCCAGAGGGCGTCCCAGCCGTACCCGTCGTCGAGGCCACCCCCGCCGCCGACGCAACGGCACCGGCAGCCGCAAATGGCTGAACTCGTCCTTCGCGACCTACTCGCGCGCGCCCAGACGCAGATCCCGTGGGATGAGGCGCTTTGCTCCACGGCCACCGAACCGAACGATCGCCTGACGGTGCGTTCGATCGAACATGACAGCCGGGCAGTGCAAGCCGGCAGTCTTTTCGCGTGTTACCCCGGCGCAACATTTGATGGCCATGATTTCGCGGCCCAAGCCGTCGCCGATGGCGCGATTGCCCTTCTGGTCGAGCGACCGTTGTCCTTGCCCGCAACAGTGCCGCAGGTGGTGGTCGCCGATGTTCGGCGCACGGTTCCGTGGCTCGCGCACGTGCTTAGCGATGAACCATCAACTCGCCTTGACGTCGTCGGCATCACGGGCACGAACGGGAAGACAACAACGGCCCAGCTCGTGACCGCCATTGCCCGTCACGCCGGTCGTCGCGCCGAAGTTCTTGGCACCCTCACTGGTGTTCGGACCACGCCGGAGGCACCCGCCTTGCAACGCACGCTTGCGGGTTTTGTGGCCGACGATGTCGACATTGTCACGATGGAAGTTTCGTCACACGCCCTCGACCAGCATCGGGCCGACGCCATCCGATTCGCGGTCGCTCTTTTCACGAACTTGACACCGGATCATCTTGACTATCACCTCACGATGGAGAACTACTTCGAAGCGAAGGCCCTGCTGTTCGACGGCCGGGCCGAACACGCCATTATCAACATTGATGATGCGTTCGGCGCTCGGCTGGCCGATCAAGTCCCTGGCGCGGTCCGACTCTCGCGCCGCGATCTCAAGATCACCGAGCAGCGCGTCGACCGCTCGGTGTTCGACTGGCGTGGCCAGACGGTCACCCTGCCCCTGGCCGGCCTCTTCAACGTCGACAACGCTCATGCCGCCGCCGAGACGGCCATCCTGCTTGGGTTCTCGCCCGCCGAGGCGGCGGCCGGGCTCAGTTCCGTCGATCAAGTCCCGGGCCGCGTCGAAATCGTTCCCGGCCCTGCCGACTCGCCGCTGGTCGTCGTCGACTACTCGCATACGCCAGATGGCATCGAGAAGGTGCTCGCTGCGCTCCGCCCGCTCGTTCCAACCGGCGGGTCACTCGTCATCGTGTTTGGCTGCGGAGGCGATCGCGATACCGCCAAGCGTCCGCTCATGGGTGCCGCCGCAGCAGCCGCCGACCGGGTCATTGTGACCTCGGACAATCCGCGCTCAGAAGATCCACTCGCGATCATCGCGGCCATTCTTCCGGGGCTCGAAGGCACCGGTGTCGAACCGATCGTCGAAGCCGACCGTCGCGCTGCGATCGCCGTCGCCATCGACGATGCGCAGCCCAACGACGTCGTCGTGATTGCCGGCAAGGGTCACGAGACCACCCAGACGATCGGCGATCGCGTCGAACCATTCGACGACCGGATCGTCGCCGCCGCGCTGCTGAACGAGATTGCCCGATGATTCGCCTGCTCATCACGATCGCGGTCGGCGTAATCGCCAGCCTGCTCGGCACTCGATTCCTCGTCGGCTGGCTCACCTCGCACCGCATCGGCCAGCCGATTCAAGAAGATGGTCCCGAAGGCCACAAGACGAAGGCGGGGACACCAACGATGGGTGGCGCTGCGATCGTGGCTGGCGCGCTCATCGCCTACATCGTCGGCGACTTCTATAAAGGCATTTACACCCGCACCGGTCTCATCGTCATGGCTGCCGTTCTCGGCGCCGGCGTTGTTGGTCTGCTCGACGACTGGATCAAGATCAGTCGCGAGCGGAACCTCGGCCTCAACAAGCGAGCGAAGTTCGGCGGTCTGATGGCCGTCGCGATCTTGTTCCCGGTTCTCCTGTTGAACTTCACCGACGTCAGTACCGAATTGAGCTTTACAAGAGTTGGCTCAACCGGCATCGATCTTGGACCGATTGGTTGGAGTATCTGGGCCGCCCTGCTAATTCTCGCCACAAGCAACGCCGTGAACCTGACCGATGGACTCGACGGGTTGGCTGCTGGTTCATCGATCTTCGCGTTCTCGGCGTTCCTCGCGATCGCTTTCTGGGCTTTCCGAAACGAGGACGTCTACCACATCGATCATGCGCTCGATCTGGCCGTCATCGCCGGCGCACTCATGGCCGCCTGCGCCGGGTTCCTATGGTTCAACGCGGCGCCCGCCCAGATCTTCATGGGAGATACGGGGTCGCTTGCGCTCGGGACTGGTATGGCCGCCCTCGCGCTGACGACGAACACTCACCTGTTGCTGCCGATTATCGGTGGGCTCTACGTCATCGAGACCTCCTCGGTCATCGCGCAGGTCGCGGCATTCCGTACAACCGGCAAGCGGGTCTTCCGCATGGCGCCGATCCACCACCACTTCGAACTCAAGGGTTGGCCCGAGACCTGGGTTGTCATCCGGTTCTGGATGCTCGCTGGCGCGCTGACTGCGCTCGGCCTTGGTCTCTTCTACGCCGACTTCATTTCAACGGGCGCGGTGGATCTATGAGTGGCGTCGCAACGCTTGTGCTCGGCTACGGGCTCGCGGGCCGCGCCGTCGTCGATGCGCTCCGACTCCACGGCGTCGACCCGGTTGTGGTCGACGATCGTCCGAGCGACACAACTCGCGAAGCCGCAGCCGCGGCCAACGTCGAGCTCGTCGTGGCGCCGACCGACGAACAACTTGTGCGCCTAGCGGCCTGCGCCGAACGTCTCGTGCCAAGCCCCGGCATCCCTGACGATCACCCGCTCTTCGCCCTTGCGGCCGAACGCGGCGTGGAGATCTGGAGCGAGTTTGACCTCGCGGCGTCGTGGGACGATCGGCCGGTGCTCGCCATCACCGGCACCGACGGCAAAACCACGGTGACGACGATGGTCGAACAGATGCTGGCCGCCTCGGGCCGTCGCACGGTCGCGGCCGGCAATACCGACATCCCTCTGGTTGCGGCCATCGCCGATGCTGAACTCGACCTCTTCGTGGTTGAAGCGTCGAGCTTTCGCCTCGGCCATAGCCACCGCTTTGCCCCCGACGTCGGTACTTGGTTGAACTTTGGCCCCGACCACCTCGATGTGCATCGGTCGCTCGATGCGTACGAGCAGGCCAAGGCCTCGATGTGGTCGCGAGCCACCGACCGGACCATCGCAATCGCGAACATCGACGATTCTGTCGTCATGTCACATGTCCCTCGCCACGCGAACGTGCAGACGTTCGGCCGGGACCACGGCGACCATCTCGTCTCGAACGGTGCCCTGGTCGTCGACGGTAAGCCGCTGGTCGCGTTGACCGACATGCCTCGCACCCTGCCCCATGACCTGACGAACGGGCTCGCCGCGGCGGCAACTGCGCTGGCTGGGGGAGCGACGCGAGATGGCGTTGCCAAGGTCCTACGGGAGTTCCGAGGCCTGCCGCATCGCGTCGAGTTCATCGCCGATCACGATGGCGTGCGTTTCTTCAACGATTCAAAAGCGACGACACCGAACGCCGTCGAGGCCGCGCTGCGTGGTTTCACGTCGGTCGTGCTCATCGCGGGCGGCAAGAATAAGGGTCTCGATCTCAGCCCGCTTGGGGCTCATCGCGACCGACTGCGGTCGGTCATCGCCATCGGCGACGCGGCCGATCACATTCTCGATGTCTTCGGGCATCTCGTTCCGACCGAGCGGGCCGCGTCGATGGCCGACGCCGTCGCCAAAGCCGCCGACCAGGCTCACCCCGGCGATGCGGTGCTGCTGTCACCTGGCTGCGCGTCGTTCGACTGGTACCCCTCTTACAAGGCTCGCGGCGCGGACTTCAGCGACGAAGTCCGTCGACTGACGGGGGTCGAACGATGACAACCACGATTGGACCTCGGTCGTTCGGCTCGAGCGTCGAGGCCGAACAGGCCACCGAAAAGCGTCGCCGCTCGTTTGGGCTCACGCAGCCGATGGGCGAGCGGTCGCTCAACTTTGTCGTGCTGCTGCTCCTTGTTCTCGCCCTGAACCTGGTCGGCCTCGTCATGGTGCTTTCCGCCTCGATGATTACCAGCCTCCAGGAAAACGGCAACACGTGGCACTACTTCCAGCGGCAGGGCGCGTGGGCCGCGATAGGCATGGTGGCGCTCCTCATCATGATGCGCATCGACTATCGAGTGCTCGCTCGCATCGCGCCGCTCATTCTCGGTGCCACGGTTATCGCGCTGCTCGCGGTTCTCGTGCCCGGTGTCGGTGTCGGAGCGAACGGCTCGACTCGATGGCTCGGCTTCGGCTCATTCACGATTCAGCCCTCAGAGTTCGCCAAACTCGCCGTTGCCCTCTTCTGTGCGTCATTGCTCGCGAGCCGGGGTCACCGAGTCGTCGACCCGCGACTGAGTCTTCGTCCGACGCTCGTCGTGGTGTTGCCGGTCGTCGCACTTGTTCTTGTGCAGCCGAGTCAGGGCACGGCCATGATCACGTTGGCCGTCGCGATGATCACGCTGTTTGTGGCTGGCGTACCGCTGGGGCCGCTCGCGGTTCGAAGCGCGATCTTTGCCGGTGTCGCCGCCGTCCTCGCGCTCGGCGTCGGCTACCGCCGCGAGCGAGTGCTGGCCGTGCTCGACCCCTGGGCCGACCCGCTCAACAGCGGTTGGCAAAACATTCAGTCCCTGGTGGGCATCGCCTCGGGCGGGGTCACCGGCGTCGGCCTCGGTGCCGGCCGTTCGAAGTGGGGTTTCCTTCCGTTCGCCCACACCGACTTCATCTTCTCGGTAATCGCCGAAGAGCTTGGCCTCATCGGCGCAGTGACGATCATCGTCATGTTTGTGATCCTCGCAATCTTCGGTATTCGGACCGCCGCAAGTGCCCCCGACCGTTTCGGCCTCTTGCTGGCATCGGCCATCACGTCGTGGATCAGCCTGCAGGCGCTCCTCAACATCGGCGCCGTTGTCGGCGTGCTGCCGATCAGCGGGGTGACCTTGCCGTTCGTGTCGGTCGGCGGCTCGTCGCTCGTCGTCACGATGATTGCCATGGGCATTGTTTTGAATATCGCTCGCCAAGGGCGGACCTCATGAACGCCGCCGCAGCTCCGGTATGGGCCGTGATCGCCGGTGGTGGTACCGCGGGCCACGTGAACCCGGGTCTGTCGATCGCTGAAGAGATTGTTCGGCGGGGCCGCCTCCCCGAGCAGGTGCACTTCGTCGGTAGCGAACGCGGCGTAGAGACAACCCTGGTTCCCGACGGCGGTTTCCCACTGACCGTCTTGCCCGGTCGCGGTATCCAGAGGCGCCTCACGGTCGAGAACATCAAGTCGGGCGCAGCCCTCATCGTCGCAGCGGGCCAGGCACTCAACGTCGTGCGAAAGCTCGCCCCGAAAGTCCTCGTCTCATTGGGCGGCTACGCAAGTGTCCCTGCCGCGGTCGCTGCCCTTGCCCTGCGCGTGCCCGTTGTCATCGCCGAACAGAATGCGGTACCCGGTGCCGCGAATCGGCTGATCAGTCGGTGGGCGAAGGCCGCCGCGGTCTCGTTTGAGAACACCGACCTGCCGAACAGCACCGTCACGGGCAACCCGGTCCGGCCCAACGTCCTTGCGGTCGATCGCGCCAACGGACGCGATGCCGCCCGGGCGGCACTCGGAATCGACCCGTCCCGCCAATTGCTCGCCGTGTTCGGTGGCTCCCTCGGCGCTCGTCGAATCAATGACGCGATCACGGCGGCCTCGTCGACCTGGACCGATCGCGACGATCTCACCGTGCGTCACATCATCGGTCGCCGCGACTGGGAGATGTACCGGAACCATCCGTTCGGCGACGCTGCGCTCGAGTACGTGCCAATCGAATACGAAGACCGTATGCCGACCGTGTTGTCGGCCGCCGACCTCGTCATGTGCCGAGCCGGCGCGACGACTGTCGCGGAGCTCGGCATTATCGGCACGCCGTCAGTGCTCGTGCCATTGCCCGGCGCGCCGGGCGACCATCAGACTGCAAACGCCCGAGCGCTCGCCGGCAACGACGCGGCCGTTCTGGTCCCCGACGCGGAACTTACTGCCGAGCGGGTGGTGCGCATCGTTGATGAGTTGCTCGCAGATCGCGGCCGGCTTGAACGGATGGAATCCGCCGCTCGCGGTGTTGGTTATCCCGACGCGGCCAGTCGCGTCGTCGATCTCATCGAGGAGCATGCCGGTGCCTAACGAAGCCATGCCTAACGAAGCCGTGCCGAATGAAGCCGTGCCTAATCAAGCCGTGCCTAATCAAGCCATGCCGTTCTCGGCGTCATCTGCGTCATCATCGGGTGGGTCGGTTCGCATTCCCATCCGGCCGGTCGATTTGTCCGGCCCGCAACGCGTGCATCTCATCGGCATCGGTGGCGCCGGTATCAGTGCGATCGCGACTGTCCTTGCCGCGATGGGTCACCTCGTGAGCGGCAGCGATCTAAAAGAATCAGCAGGGCTCGAATCGCTGCGGGCCCTCGGCGTCGAGGTGTCGGTGGGACACGACGCCGCGCAGGTAGGACGCGACGTCGACATCGTGGCTCGATCGACGGCAATCCCCGACAACAACCCCGAGGTCGTCGAAGCGTTATCCCGCAACATCGCCGTGTACAGCCGCGCCGAGCTACTGACGGCAATCACCTCGCTGCGCCACTCGATCGCGGTCGCCGGAACGCACGGCAAGACGACGACTTCGTCGATGCTCGCCGTCATCTTGCGGGAAGCAGATCAAGCGCCGTCGTTCATCATCGGCGGCGAAGTGAACGAGATCGGCAGTGGCGCCGTGTGGGACGACGGCGCAACGCTCATCGTCGAAGCCGACGAGAGCGACGGCACGTTCCTCGTGCTCGATTCGGGCGCGGCAATCGTCACCTCGGTGGACCCCGACCATCTTGATTTCTATGGCTCGGTCGAGGCGCTCCGGGCCACCTTCGTCGAGTTTCTCGGTCAGGCGGCCGGTTCGAAAGTTGTCTGTATCGACGACGTTGATGCCCAGTGGCTTGTCGAAACGGTGCGAGCCAACCCGACGAATCAGGACGACGAGTATCGCCCGATCACGACGTACGGTTTCGATGCGGCAGCCGACTATCAGATCACCGAGTTCTCTCCGACCCGTACCGGTTCGACATTTACGATTGCCCACGGCGGCTCACCTCTTTGTACGGTCGAACTGCTCGCCCCGGGCCTTCACAACGCGCGCAACGCGACGGGTGCGCTGATCTGTGCCGTCGAGCATGGTGTGGCCGTCGACCTCGCCGTACGAGCGCTCACCCGATACTCAGGCGTTGCCCGCCGATTTGAATTCCGCGGCACCGCCGCCGGGGTGACGTTTGTCGACGACTACGCGCACCTCCCGCTTGAAGTTGAACTCACGCTCGGCGCCGCGCAAGCCGGTGAGTGGGGCCGCACGATCTGCATCTTCCAGCCTCATCGATACACCCGTACGAGCGCCTTGGGCTCCGAGTTCCGCGACTCGTTTGTCGGCGCTGATCGAGTCATCATCACCGGCATCTATAGCGCCGGCGAGCTCCCAATTCCCGGCGTCAGCGGCCAGCTCGTCGCCGACGCGGTGATCGAGGCTCACCCCGAGCTCGCCGTCACTTATGTCGAACATCGCGCCGACCTCGTTGCGCACCTGCTCGACGAACTCGTCGAGGGGGATCTCTGCCTGACGCTCGGCGCCGGCGACCTCACGTCGCTTCCCGACGAGTTGCAGCACGCGTTGGAGAACAAATGATGACCGCGATCCGCTCCGATCTCGCGTCGCGCCTCGTCGGCATCTGCGGTGAGCCGAGAGTCAAGCGCGGGCACGAACTCGGTCCGATGACGACGTATCGGGTAGGTGGCGCCGCCGACTTGTTTCTCGATGTCGCGGACGTCGACGAGCTGATGCAGATCGCGGCACTCGACCGAGACGGCCTCTCGATCATCATGATCGGCCGCGGTTCGAACCTGCTCGTTGCTGATGAAGGCTTTCGGGGCCTCGCACTTCGTCTCGGCGCGGGCTTCGATACGACCACGATCACCGACGACGGCATCGTCATCGCCGGCGCAGCTCGGTCGTTGCCGCTTGTCGCTCGCGAAACCGTCCGCGCCGGTCTGACCGGTTTCGAATGGGCCGTCGGGGTCCCAGGTTCGATCGGCGGTGCCATTCGCATGAATGCCGGTGGCCATGGTTCCTCGATGGCCGAGTCGGTCGTCGAGGCCGAGATCGTCGACCTCAACGACGGAACCCGGCACACGCTGTCGGTCGATCAGCTCGGCTTCGGCTACCGCACATCGATCATCGCCCCGCATCACTGTGTCGTCAGTGCAACCCTGCGGCTCGCGCCCGGCGACCCGGAGCAGGGCAGCCGCGAGCTCAGCGAGATCGTTCGCTGGCGGCGCGCTCACCAGCCTGGTGGCCAGAACGCCGGATCGGTCTTTACCAACCCGCCGAACGACTCGGCCGGCCGCCTGATCGACACCGCCGGATGCAAAGGGCTTCGAGTCGGCACCGCCGAGGTCTCGACCAAACACGCGAACTTCATCCAGGCCGACGTGGGCGGTTCCGCGAACGACATCTACGCCCTGATGCACCAAGTCCGCGAACGCGTGCTCGCCGAGCACGGCATCGACCTCGACGCCGAAACCCGCCTCGTCGGCTTCGGCTCCGTCATCCAAACCGGCCCAACCATCCAATCCGGCGCAACTATCCAATCCGGCGCAACCATCCAAACCGACGCTGCACTTGGAGGTGCCTCATGACTGCCGCAACCCGGCCGCTGGCCATCGATCCACGGATCAAGGCTCGCCGCGATGACGTCGAACAAGCCGCACTTCGTAAGCGAGCCCAACGGTGGTTGTTGGCGCTCATCATCCTGCTTGTGTTCTGCGCCGGCGCCGCGGCAAGTCAGAGCACCCTGCTCGACGTCGACCGCATCGTGATCCATGGAGCGACAACAACGTCGCCGCAGCAGGTGGCCGAGCTGTCAGGGGTCACCCTGCATGAGCCGCTGACCAGCCTCGACCTCGGCGCCGCCGCAACTGCGATCGCCACGCTGCCCACGGTCGACGAAGTCACCGTCCGGCGGAACTGGAACGGCACGGTCTCGGTCAACATCGTCGAACGCCGCGCGGTCGCCCAATTTCTCCTGCCTGACACCAGCAGTGTCGTTGTCGATGGCGAGGGCCGCGTGCTTTCGGTGGACGCAGCCGTTCGCGAGGGACTCCCGATTGTCGAAGGTCTCACCGTGGCGACATCAGCCGGTCAGTGGCTCGATTCCGATGGCGTGAACCTTGCCTCGATCGCCGCGGCGCTTCCAGCCGACGTCGCCCGCGCTTCGCGGACGCTACGGGCTGATCCCGACGGCCTTCGTCTCCTGCTGGGCGCCGCCCCCGGTGACCTGTCCTCCGAAGGTGGTCAAGTGCTACTAGGCGATGGCCGCCAGCTGTCCGAGAAGTTCTGGGCCGTGCGCGCGTTTCTGCATGGCGTCGACCTCGAATGTCTCGCGACGCTTGATGTCCGGGCGCCCTCGGTTCCGGTCGTCGTACGCCATGAGTCCTGCCAATCGGCCTAACGACCGTCTATTCTCACCACCCACTCGCCCCACTTCATCCACTTCACTCTCCACGCCCACATTCTTCATCCACTCGAAATTTTGACCCACCCGCTCTCACTCCATCCCCGGGTGCAACCCATGACCGGCTTCCGTCGGGCAGAATGGTGCACCACGGGATGAAACCCCTGAAGGGACCCACTCATGGTTGGTATGCCAACGAACTACCTCGCCGTCATCAAAGTTGTCGGCGTAGGCGGAGGCGGCGTTAACGCCGTCAATCGAATGATCGACGCCGGACTCCGGGGTGTCGAGTTCATCGCCGTGAACACAGACGCGCAAGCGCTGCTGATGAGCGACGCCGAAGTCAAGATCGACATTGGTCGTGAGCTCACGCGCGGCCTCGGCGCCGGCAGCGACCCCGAGGTCGGCGCAGCCGCGGCCGAAGCCCATGAGGACGAGATCCGCACCGCGCTCGAAGGCTCCGACATGGTCTTCATCACCGCTGGCGAGGGCGGCGGCACCGGCACCGGCGCCGCCCCGGTCATCGCTGAAATCGCTCGTTCTCTTGGAGCGCTCACGATCGGTGTTGTGACCCGGCCGTTCTCGTTCGAAGGTCGCCGCCGGTCGATCCAGGCCGAACAGGGCATCGCCCGTCTGAAGGAGAAGGTCGATACTCAGATCGTCATCCCGAACGATCGACTCCTCACCGTGAGCGATGCCAAGACATCCGTGCTCGAGGCCTTCCACCTGGCCGACGAAGTGCTGCTCCAAGGTGTGCAGGGAATTACCGATCTGATCACGACCCCAGGGCTGATCAACACCGACTTCGCCGACGTCAAGATGATCATGAGCGACGCCGGTTCGGCCCTCATGGGTATCGGCGTTTCCAGTGGCGAAGAACGTGGCGTTGGTGCTGCTCGCAAGGCGATCTCTAGCCCGCTGCTCGAATCGTCGATCGAAGGCGCACGCGGCATCCTGCTCACGATCACTGGTGGCAGCGACCTTGGCATCTTCGAAGTCAACGAAGCCGCCGAGGTCATCCAGGGCGTGGCCCATCCTGATGCCAACATCATCTTCGGCACGGTGATCGACGAGTCGCTCGGCGATGCGATTCGGATCACGGTCATCGCAGCCGGTTTCGATCGCTGGGATGGCGATGCGAGCACGACGCACGCGGCGGGCAACGTTGCCCAACAGCGCCCGGTCCAGGCCGCACCGCAAGCGCAGCAGCCGCAAGCCGCTCCGCAGCAGCAGCCCCAACAACAACCGCAGCCGCAGCCGGTCGCCCAAGAGGAATATCGTGAGCCGACGTACGAGGCGCCGGTCGAATACGAAGAAGAACCAATGGTCGCCGTCAACCCGCACGAGGATGCGTTCGACGGCCTCACCGACCCCTTTGCCGATGTTGGCGACGATGACGACGACTTCGATGTCCCGTCATTTCTCCGCTAAGGAGTTCAGCCGGTCGGACGCTGTACGAGATTCCGAACCAGGATGAACTCAAGGCCCCCACCTACCGCGAAGCGCCTACTGGCTGGGCCCCTAATTCCCGGCGACATCTGCCTCGAACCGCTGACCCCATCTCGGTGGTCAACACGATCGACCAACTCGGGGCCGCACGGTTTCCGCGATCGATGCGGCCGCGCCGCGTGCCGATGACATGACAACAACGCTTTGGAGCTCATCGCTCAGCGATGGCCAGAGTGTTCGCGTCACGATGACCGACCGTGCCGACGGAGACCTCTCGGTGACCGCCGCAACCGACGAGCGACGACAAGCGATCGCTGCTGGTCGCTGGACCTGGCTCCACCAGGTCCACAGCGATCGGGTGGTGACCGTGGACGGGCCAGGAGACCACGCGGGAGCGGTGGCCGACGCGTCGGTGACTTCATCAGCGGGGGCACGGCTCGCAATCCAGGTCGCGGATTGTGTGCCGATCGCGCTCGTTGGCGGCTGCGTCGTCGGCGCTGCGCATGCCGGATGGCGAGGCTTGGCCAGCGGTGTCGTCGAGTCGACCTGGCGCGCGATGGCGCAACTCGATCGCAACCCCGACGCCTCGTCAGTGACCGCGATCGTCGGTCCATCGATTTGTGCGTCGTGTTACGAATTCGGCGAGCCCGAACTCAGCCAGCTCTGCGACCAATTCGGACCAGAAGCGCGAGGTGTCACCGCCGACGGACGACCATCGCTGAACCTGCACCGGGCGATGGCGGCCGAACTCGGCCGCTTGGGGATCGGTGCCACGGTGTGGGCCAACGACTGCACGTCCTGCCACCCGGATCGGTTCTGGTCGTGGCGAGCCCGCAAAGAGTCCGGCCGGCAGGCAATGGTGGTTCAGATCGGTGATCGGCCGTGACGGCGTCTTCCTCGATCCGAATTGACCCGGTCGACGTTGCGCGACGTCTGGAACGGGTCCGCGAACGGATTGCCGAGGCCGGAGGCGACGAGTCGATCAAGATCGTGGCCGTGACGAAATCGTTCGGGCCCGACGCCGTGGTCGCCGCCCATGCCGTCGGCCTGCTCGATGTCGGCGAGAACTATGCCCAAGAGATGGCCGACAAGGTTGGGCAGCTCGATGCTGCGGTTCTCGCCGAGGTTCGATGGCACTTCATCGGTGGTCTCCAATCGAACAAGGTACGACTCATCGCATCGTCGGTACACCTCTGGCAAACGGTCGAACGCGAGAAGATCGGACGCGAAATCGTCAAACGCCAGGACGGCGCAGAGAAGCCCGCAGCATTGATCCAGGTGAAGGTCGGTACCGCAGAGAACAAGGCCGGCTGTGCTCCTGGGCTGGTGAGCGACCTCATCGCCGCTCTCGGTTCGACCGGCGTCGCCGTGCGCGGCCTGATGACGGTAGGCGCGGCAGGCGATGCCAGCGCCACCGCTGACGCTTTCGCAACCGTGCGCGACCTCGCCGACGAACACGAACTACCAATCCGATCAATGGGTATGAGTGGCGATCTTGAACTCGCCGTTCGAGCCGGGTCGACCATGTTGCGTATCGGGTCCGACCTCTTCGGAAGTCGACAGCCATGACCACGCCGGCGACTGTCCGGCCCGCAAGCTTCGAAGCCGACACCGTAAACCTCTCCGCCGACTGGGCCATTCGGACTATGCCCTTTTCATCGACCTCGGTTACGCGCCGCGACTCGCGGCTCCTGGGGCAGTAGCATCCAGAGACCGCCAGTGGAAGTGCTCATCGGATTCGCTTCCCCTCAACGGAGCCCAAATGTCAGTATTCAAAAAGACGATGCTCTACCTCGGCCTCGGGCCCGACGACGAGTACGAGAGTGCGCCTCCACCGCTCGGGATGAGTCCCGAGGGGTCGATTGCCCCGCCCAGCGACCTTCGCCAAATGTCCGAGGGAGAGGCCTCAGCGGTGCGTCCGCTCGGGCCGATGGACGCGGCGGCCGAAAGTGCCCGGGTGCCTGCCGGCCGTTCGAGCGGACTGGTCGCCCAACAGGTGACGAACACGAACCCGGCGAACCGCATCAACACCGTCCGCCCGCTGCCCAGCAGCCCAGCGTCGGCGAAGCCGAACGTCATCTCGCCCGTCGCCTTCAACGACGCGCAGGAAGTCGCCGACCGGTTCCGCTCCAACGCCCCGGTCATCATGAACTTGCAGGGCGCCGATCGCGATCTGGCCCGACGCCTCATCGATTTCGCCAGCGGCCTGTGTTACGGCCTCGCTGGCCAGATGGACAAGGTCGCCGACAAGGTCTACTTGTTGACGCCGACCGATGTCGAAGTTTCACCCGAAGACCGGCTTGAGCTGCGCGAACGCGGACTGTACGACGCCTGATGGACATCATCTGTCAGCTGCTTGGTTGGTACTACTGGGTCATCATTGCCCGGGTGCTGCTGAGCTGGCTCCCGGTTCCGGATAGCGAACCGTTCGCCACGATCGTGAAGGTCATCCACACGGTGACCGACCCCATCATGGAACCGATTCGAAAAGTGCTGCCATCGATGGGTGGCCTCGACTTTTCGCCGATTGTTGTCATCATCGGTCTGAGCTTCGTCACTCGAGGCATCTGCAACTGACGGTGACCACGATCGCGGCGGTTGCGAACCAGGGCGACGAGAAGAAAGACCCGATAGAGCGGCCCATGCGCCGCGCCGTCGGGGAACTACTGTTGCGCTGATGTCTGAGACCATCAGTACCCCAAACGAGCCGGAAGTGTACGATTTCGCGTATGGATGATTCAACCCCCGAATCTGACGTTGAGTTCTCGCGTAAGAGCCGCGGTTACGACCCCGATGAGGTCGACCGCTTTGTGTCTTCTGTACGCCAGGAGATGTCGGAACTGCACGCCCGCGTGCGCCAGCTCCAGTCTGGGCGCGGTGGAGCTGCCGTTGGCACCGATGCCACCGGCAAACTGCACGACCCCGACCGGGCCGTCGAACGAATGCTCGGCGCCGCCCAACAGACCGCTGACCGCGTGGTCTTCGAGGCTGAGGCTGAGGCCCACCGTTTAGTTGGTGAAGCCGAGGTCGCGGCCGAACGTCGGATCGCCGACGCCAATTCGGCCGCAAAGACTCGCATGGCCGAGGTCGAGGCTCAAGGTGAACGCATTCGCCGTGAGGCAGTCACCGAAGCCCGCCGTGTCGTCGAAGAGACCCGCCAACCGTTGGCTCGCGAAGTCAAGCGACTGCGCGACGCCCGTGACTCGCTGCGGAGCGAGGTCGAGGCGCTGAAGCGGTTCCTGAACGACCACCGGTCGCGGGTGCGTGACGTCTCCGAGCAGCTTCGGACTCTTGCTGATGACCCCGAGGCGCTGCGGGTTGGCGATCTGCCGAACCCAGTCGCCGTCGATGTCGACCTCAGCGATGAATTCTCGGTGAGTGCGACTGCCTCGCCGGCCCCCGAAGCAGCAGCACCGGCGCCGACCAGTGCGCCGGTCGCCACCACCGCGCCAGCTCCGAGCCCGGAGCCCGCTGCAACTCCGGCACCCGCTGCAACTCCGACGCCAGCCCCGACCCCAGCCCCGGCTCCTGCGTCGTCGGCATCTGCGACGGTCGCTCCAGCCGCCGCCGCGGCGGCGACCCTGCCGGTCGTGACGTTGGAAGACATCGCCGAGGCCGAAGAGTCCGATGAAGTCGAAGAACCCGCATGGTCTGACGACAAGCCGGGCCGCGTTATCTCCGGTGCGTTCGCCACGCGTCTCGACGACGAACCCGCCACCGGTGACGTCGCCGACGCCATCGACGATGCGCCCACCGGTGACGTGCCTGGTTCCGGCATGCCGCAATCAGGCACCGCCGGCGACAACTTCCTCGATCAGGTCCGAAAGGCCTCGCAGAACGAAGAAGGCGAAGGCAGCGAGGTCGATGAGGCTGCGATGTCGAACTTCTTCGAGTCGCAGGTCGAAGGAAACAAGTCCCGCTTTAAGCGCCGAACCTAGTCGCACCCGGCCGGCGTCATGTCGGCCGCTACCGCTACCTCACCGCGCCCCGGCCTCGGCCGGTGCGCAGCCTGGTGCTGGTGGCTCAGCTGGCTGATCGGGCCAGATCGAAGCCGACCGCAAGACCATCGATTTCGTCGACTGTGGCCAGCGACGATGGGTCGGCGTCGCGATGTTCGAGGCTGACGGCCAGAACCTGGGCGCTCACGTAGTCACCGTGTTCTCGTAGCGCGGCGCCGAGGTCGGCGTCAGCTGCCACGACGAGCTCGATGCGGTCCGTGACGTCGAAGTCGGCGTCCTTCCGAGCCTGTTGGACGAACCGGACGAAAGTACGGGCCCAGCCCTCGGCTCGAAGCTCAGCCGTGACCTCGGTGTCGAGTACGACGACAGCATCGTTCGTTCCCAACGCGCCGCTCGCGACGCCCTCGACGGGAACGAGGCCGAGGTCGAAATCGTCACCATCAAGCTCGTGACCACCAACGCTCACTCGGCCATCGTCAAGCGCCGTCCAGTCACCAGACTTTGCGGCCGCGAAGACCTCCTTGACCGAGCCACCGAGACGGGGGCCGAGGCGGGCGCCGTCGGGCTGAAGAACAAACGTTGCGAACGCATCGAGGTCGTCGGACAAACGAACCTCTTTGACGTTGATCTCATCGGCGATCAGAGCGACGAACGGCTCGAGCGCGTCGGTATCGCGCCCGGCGATGGTGGCGACCGCGAGCGGGATACGCACCGGCACCTTGTGATCTTCACGAACGTTCAGCGCAGTCGATGCGACATCACGGACGCGATCCATCGTTGCGACGAGCGCGTCGTCGGCCGGGAACTCGGTCGCGTCGGGCCAGTCGGCGAGATGCACGCTGCAGGGCGCGTCAGCATCGTTCGGAGCGAGGCCCTGATGGATCTCTTCGGTGATGATCGGCAGTAGCGGTGCGGCCAGCTTGGTGAACGTCGACAGCACGCTGAAGAGCGTGTCGTAAGCGTCGCGCTTGTCGGTCGCATCGGTATCGGAGGCCGGAGCCCAGAAGCGGTCGCGACTGCGACGGATGTACCAGTTGTTCAGCGCGTCGATAAACCGCTGGAGCTGGTTGGCGGCCCCCGGCAGGTCGTAGGCATCCATCGACACGGTGACGTCATCGATCAGCACGCGAGTCTTGGCCAGGATGTATCGGTCGAGCACGTGCGCCGAATCGGTGCGGAAGGTCGCGGTGTGGTTGTCGGCATTCGCGTAGAGCGTGAAGAACGAGTACGCGTTCCAGATCGGGTTGATCACCAGACGCACCACGTCGCGGATGCCAGTTTCGTCGATGCGAAGATCACCGCCTCGGACCACGGGCGAGGCCATGAGGTACCAGCGCAGCGGATCGGAGCCGACCTCGGCAAACATTTGCTCGGGGTCGGGATAGTTGCGCAGGCGTTTCGACAGCTTCTCGCCATCGGCGGCGAGCACGATGCCGTGGCCGATCGCGTTGCGGAACGGTGGCCGATCGAAGAGTGCCGTCGAAAGAACGTGCAGCGTGTAGAACCAGCCGCGCGTTTGGTTGATGTACTCGACGATGAAGTCGGCCGGAAAGTGATCTTCGAACCACTCTTTGTTCTCGAACGGGTAGTGCACCTGGGCATAGGGCATCGAGCCGGACTCGAACCAGCAGTCGAACACCTCGGGAACCCGACGCATCATGGACTTGCCGGTCGGATCATCGGGGTTTGGTCGAACGAGTTCGTCGATGGTCGGACGATGCAGGTCGGTTGGGCGAACACCAAAGTCGGCCTCGAGCTCGTCGAGGCTGCCGTAGACGTCGATGCGCGGGTAGGTGGGGTCATCGGATCGCCAAACCGGAATCGGCGAGCCCCAGAAGCGGTTGCGGCTGATCGACCAGTCGCGGGCGCCGGCCAGCCACTTGCCGAAGCGGCCCTGTTGGATGTGATCGGGGATCCAGTTGATCTCGTTGTTCAGCTCGATCATGCGGTCACGGAATGCGGTGACCTCGACGTACCACGACGGCAAGGCGCGGTAGATGATCGGTGTATCGGTGCGCCAACAATGTGGGTAGTTGTGGTCGTAGGTTTCGTGGCGAACGACGCGGTCGCGTTCTTTGAGCGCCGCGATGATTCCGGCGTTGGCTTCGAAGACGTTCACGCCGGCCCAGTCGGGCACCGCGGCGGTGAACTTGCCTTCGTCGTCGACGGGAACGACGACGGCGATGTCGTTTGCGGCGCAGACGAGCTGATCATCTTCGCCGAAGCCGGGGGCCATGTGCACAATGCCGGTGCCGTCGGTGGTCTCGACGAAGTCGGCGGCCAGGACCCGGAACGCGTTCTCGTGGCCCGCGAAATACGGAAAGAGCGGTTCGTAGGTGCGGCCGACGAGTTCTGAGCCTGCAAGTGTGCCGACGACCTCGGCGTCGCCGAACTCGCGCTCATACCGGCTCACGAGCGCACTGGCGAGCACGACGTGGTCGCCGTCGCCGGTTGCGAGGATCGAATACTCGATGTCGGGACCGACCGCGAGGGCCAGGTTCGACGGCAAGGTCCACGGGGTTGTGGTCCAGGCGAGGGCTTTCATCGGCCCCGGGTCACCGGGAGCTGGGTCGAGACTGAACGCGATCGTGACGGCGGGGTCTTGACGGGGGCGCGTCGCGTCGTCGAGGCGGATCTCGAAGTTCGACAGCGGCGTCTCGGCTCCCCACGAGTACGGCATGACCCGGTCGGCCTCGTAGATCAGACCCTTGTCGTACAGCTGCTTGAACGCCCAGATGACGCTCTCCATGTACGAGAGGTCCATCGTCTTGTAGTCGTTGTCGAAGTCGACCCAGCGGGCCTGCCGATTCACATAGTGCTGCCACTCGTCGGTGTACTGCATGACCGACTGCCGGCAGTGATCGTTGAACTTCGCGATACCGAAGTCGACGATGTTGCGGCGACCGGAAACCCCGAGCTGCTTTTCGGTCTCCATCTCGGCGGGCAGACCGTGGCAGTCCCAACCGAAGCGACGGTCGACCTTGTGACCGCGCATCGTCTGATAACGAGGCACTACGTCTTTGACATACCCGGTGAGGAGGTGTCCGTAGTGGGGGAGGCCGTTTGCAAACGGCGGCCCGTCATAGAACACGTACTCGTTTGAGTCGGGCCGTTGGTCGACGGACTCCTCGAAGGTCCCGCTCTCGTTCCAGGACCGAATAATGCGCTCTTCGATCGCGGGGTAGCTGGGACGGGGATCGACCTTGGGGTACGGCAATTCGGCGCTCATGGCTGCCTTAGGGTAGTTGCCGGGACCCGATGTGGGGCATCCAATAGTTGCGTTCGGAAGGGCTGTCGTGACCGACGTCGCATCAGTTTTGCCACCACTGGTGCCGATATGTGCCTTTGAGGCTCTACAATCCCCGAACGCGAACGTGCAGCACGGACCCGTGGCGTGAACTCGCTGAACCGAAGACAACCGCTGATTACCGACTTTGGGAATGAGATAGCCACAGCCACTGTTGCCACAATCTCTGCCACGGGATGTGGCACAAGAACCCGCTGACCCGGAAGAATCATGAGGCATTGACCATGGCGGCGAAGAAGGCCACGAAGAAGAAGACGGCAAAGAAGGCCGCAGCGAAAGCACCAGCCAAAAAGGCTGCCGCGAAGACCTCTACCAAAGATTCGACCGCAAAGGCTCCGACCAAGAAGGCAGCTGCAGTGAAGAAGTCAAGTGCAAAGAAGGCGCCCGCCGCGCCAGCAAAGTCGAAACTCGGCAAGAAGTTCATCGATGCGCAGAAGACGCTATTGCTCTCCGAACGCGAGCGTTACGTGAAGTCGGCGGCGACGTGGAAAGCCGAGGCGGATTCACTCGTCGAAAGCCGCGAACCCGGCGATGTCCAGTTCGATGAAGAGTCCGGCGAAGGCGACAGCCTCGCCGTCGAGCGCGAACGCGATCTTGTCCTCAGCGCCAACGCGAAGGCCGCAGTCGAACAGATCGACGAGGCGCTTCTGCGAATCGAGAACGGCACCTACGGCATCTGTGTCGGCTCTGGTCAGCCAATCCCGAAGGAGCGGCTCGAGGCCATTCCCTGGGCCGCAGAACGCGTCGAGTACAAAGCCGCAGGATTTGCTCGACGCTGAGGCGCCAGCCGTAACGACCAAACTCCGGTCGGTTCGGGTCGCCCTGACCGTTGCGGCATGGGTCGTCGTGGCGGACCAGGTCACGAAAGCGTGGGCCCGATCGCGCCTTGCCGACGGCGAAGTCATCGACGTCGGGCTTTTCGATTTCAACCTCGTGTTCAATACGGGCGCGTCCTTTGGTTTCGGTTCCCAAATCGGACCGTTCATAGGTTCGATTGCCGCCGTCGTGGCCGTTGGCCTCATCGTGTATTCGCGCACGGTTGCGTCGCCGCTTTTAGCCGGCTTGCTCGGAGCGATCGCGGGTGGCGCTATCGGCAACGTTCTGGATCGAGTCTTTCGATCGAATCCGACCGGCACCTCTGGTTTCATGCGCGGCGCGGTTATCGACTTCATCGACTTGCGGTGGTGGCCAGTTTTCAACATCGCCGACATGGCAGTTGTCTGTGGAGCAATTCTTATGGTGCTCATCAGCTTGCGAGAGGGATAACAGTGGCGACGCCGATAACCGAGGTCGTCCCATCCATCCTCGCCGGTGAGCGTCTCGATCGTTTTGTGGCCACGATGCTCGATTGTTCGCGATCGATTGCCGCGGGTCTCGTCAACGATGGTTGTGTGCAGATAGGTGGCAAGGTCACAACGTTGCGGTCGCTGCGCATCGACGATGGCATGCAGATCAGCGTGACGTACGTGCCCGAGACCACCGAAGTCACCACCGAGCCCGACCCCAAGGTCACGTTCGATGTTGTGTACGAAGATGACCACATCGCCGTGATCGACAAGCCGAACGGTCTGGTTGTGCACGCGGGGGCGGGGAGTCCCGATGGCACGCTTGCCAACGGTCTCGTCGCTCGGTACCCCGACATCATCGAGGTCGGAGATCCGGACCGCCCTGGCATCGTTCATCGCCTCGATCGAGGTACGACCGGGCTGATGGTCGTCGCTCGAAGTGCCGAAGCATACGAGGCGCTCGTCGACGCCCTTGCGGCGCGGACGGTCGCTCGGACCTACCGGGCAATCGTGTGGGGTGCGCCCGAGAACGATCGGGGCGTCGTCGACGCCGCAATCGGGCGTTCACAGCGTCAGCGCACCCGTATGACCGTCACGAACGACGGCCGCGACGCCCGAACGCATTACGAGGTTCTTGAGCGTTGCGATGATCCGGGCGTCAGCTACCTCGAGTGCCGGCTTGAAACCGGCCGTACGCATCAGATTCGTGTGCACATGGAAGCGATCGGCCACCCGATCGTGGGCGATGAGGTGTATGGCCGGCCGCGGGCGGCGTTGGCGTTCCATCGCCCGGCGCTTCATGCCGCCAATCTGGCGTTCTCGCATCCGGTGACTGAAGAGGCGTGCTCGTTCGAGTCACCGCTTCCGGCCGACATGGCCCAGCTCGTCGCCGACTATTTCAGCGCCGTCAGCTGATCAGCCCGCTTAGGACCCGCGCCGGTGGGTGCAAGCGCTCACTACGACAAGTTCCTTCTTCGCCTCGTTCCTCGGCGAAGAGCGCGCTCTGTTGTCTGGTCGCTTTGCCGGTAGGACTCGTTCCTCGCCCTACCGGCGCAGCTCCTTAGGACCCGCGCCGGTGGGTGCAAGCGCTCACTACGACAAGTTCCTTTTTCGCCTCGTTCCTCGGCGAAGAGCGCGCTCTGTTGTCTGGTCGCTTTGCCGGTAGGACTCGTTCCTCGCCCTACCGGCGCAGCTCCTTAGGCC
>Ga0114956_1001111_pt1 | contig 20952 bp, 17 predicted proteins | sample MaitaG_FD_87304 | JGI IMG/M metagenome (GOLD analysis project Ga0114956, IMG submission 87304) | Marine algal microbial communities from Maine, USA - Maine_Asex2 metaG | ecosystem: Host-associated > Algae > Red algae > Unclassified | place: Maine, USA | collected 2015-01-05
GTGGCGGATTCGCCAGCGGCCAACGTGATGTTGTCGAGGCCAGCAATGACGATGTCGTCGGCTGGGTCGTCAGGTGTCAGGTTGTCGTCGGTCACGGTGACCTGGGTGGCTTCGGTGTCACCAACGTTGGTGACGGTCACACAGAACGTGACGGTGTCAGCAATTTCAACGGTGATGTCATCATCACCGGGTGCTGGAGTGACACCTGCACAGTCGCTGTCGCCAGCCACCACAGTTTTGACAACCTCAAGGATTGGGGGGCCGAGTACGAGGACTTCGGATGGATCGGCTGGTTCGTTGGTTGGTTCGCCGGTGTTGGGGTCGATACCCGTGGCACTGACCGTGTTGACGCCAGCGTCTGCTGCGGCAACAACGAGTGCGCCGGTGGCGGATTCGCCAGCGGCCAACGTGATGTTGTCAAGGCCAGCAATGACGAAATCGTCGGCTGGATCTGCGGGCGTCAGGTTGTCGTCGGTCACGGTGACCTGGGTGGCTTCGGTGTCACCAACGTTGGTGACGGTCACACAGAACGTGACAGTGTCGCCAATCTCAATCGTGATGTCGTCCGGTCCTGGTGCTGGCGTGACGCCAGCGCAGTCGCTGTCGCCAGCCACCACGGTCTTGACGACCTGAAGTATTGGTGCGCCCAGAATTGTGAGGACGGCCGGGTCGGTCGGTTCGTTGGTTGGTTCGCCGGTGTTGGGATCGGTTCCCGTTGCGGTGACTGTGTTCAGCCCGGCATTAGGAGCAGCAATAGTGAGTGCCCCGGTGGCGGATTCGCCAGCGGCCAACGTGATGTTGTCAAGGCCAGCAATGACGATGTCGTCGGCTGGGTCTGCGGGTGTCAAGTTGTCGTCGGTCACGGTGACCTGGGTGGCTTCGGTGTCACCGACGTTGGTGACGGTCACACAGAACGTGACAGTGTCGCCGAGTTCAACCGTGAGAGCGTCAGGACCAGGTGCCGGAGTCACGCCCGTGCAATCGCTGTCGCCAGCCACCACGGTCTTGACGACCTCTAGTACAGGCGGCCCAAAGATCAGTACTTCGGATGGATCCGTTGGTTCGTTGGTTGGTTCGCCGGTGTTGGGATCGGTTCCCGTTGCGGTGACCGTGTTCTGACCACCCCCGGATGCGATGGTCGTGAATGAGCCGGTGGCGGACTCGCCAGCGGCCAACGTGATGTTGTCAAGGCCAGCAATGACGAAATCGTCGGCTGGATCTGCGGGCGTCAGGTTGTCGTCGGTCACGGTGACTTCCGTCGCTTGGCTAGTGCCAACGTTGGTGACGGTCACACAGAAGGTGACAGTGTCGCCAATCTCAACAGTGATGTCATCATTGCCGGGTGCAGGAGTGACACCTGCACAGTCAATGTCGCCAGCCACCACGGTCTTGACGACCTCGAGAGCTGGAGCGCCAAGGGCAACAACCTGAGCCGTGTCGGCAGGTTCGTTAGTTGCATCGCCGGTGTTCGGATCGGTACCGGTGGCGGTCACCGTATTCAAGGCTGGAGTCAGGCTTGTTACGGGAACTTCGAAGGAGCCGGTGGCGCTCTCGCCTACGGCAAGGTCGATGTTGTCGAGGCCAGTGACGACAAAGTCGTCGGCAGGGTCTCCGGGGGTTGCATTGTTGTCGGTCACCGTCACGTTGGTTGCATCGCTGCCGCCGGTGTTGGTGACGGTCACACAGAAAGTCACCGTGTCGCCGAGCGGCACGCTCACGAGAGGGCCATCGCCAGCGACGGTGGGGACTCCGCTGCAGTCGACCCCAGCTCCTGCGACTGCGGTCTTCACGACTGCGAGTACAGGTGGGTCAGGAATGAATGGGTCGCCAACATAGTTCGACGGATCCTGGTCGACGAGATCAAGGAGTGGTAGTCCGTTGCCGGGGTCAGCCAGTGCCGTGAGAGTCGCGTTGTTGGTGTAGGGACCGGTAATGGTGGTTCCGGTAACGGTGCAGGTCACCGAATCTTGTGGGGCGAGGATTTCGCCAGGAGCGAGGATGACGCCTTCTGCGCATTGAGTCTCACCGGTGGCCTGGTTGAAGAGAACGCCGGCAATCTGGTCATCGACGAGCACCACGTTGTTAACGTCCAAGCTCAGGCTCTCGTTCGTGATTACGTAGGTCCATTCGACGGTCGGAGTCGTGATGGTCGGTCCAGGACCTAGGTCCGCATCTTCAGGGATGCCGCCGGGCTCAGAGGTGCCCTTTTCTACGTCGATGAAGGCTTCGACGGTGAGACAGCCCAGTGCTTCGTAGTCGAGATAGTCCGTGAAGTTTGCAATCCAGGTTGTGGTGCCGGTAGCGACGTCGATCGAGAAGAAGCGGTTGGTGTCAGCGCCGGGACCGTTCGCACCGGTGGAGCCATAGAGGTTGCCGTCATTAAAGAACGCAAGTCCTTCGACGTCGTCGGTGATGCCGTCGCCGTCGAAGTCGCTAGCCGCATTTGCTGGAGTGAAGAGTCCAACGTAGTTGATGATCGTGCCATCGGTCTTGCTGAGTTCGACCAGGCCGCCGCCACTGCCGCCCTTATTGAGAATCGCGTACAACTTGAAGTCGGTTGGGTCGAGGGCGATGTCGTCGAAGTCGTCGTATGCGAGACCTGCTGCATTGGTCCAACCAGGTTCGGTAGCGATACCGGTGCTGAAGGGTCCAACGGTCGTTGTACCAGTTGTTGGGTCGTACGCCGCAACTCGATCCGCAACGCCATCGCCGCTAAGCCGGTCAGTGACCCAGAACACGTTGAGCTGTGGGTCCCATGTCATGCCGTCGACGGTGGTGAAGCCGGCCGGGTCAGGCAGTCCGAGGGAGGTGAATGCGCCGGTCGACAGATTGATATATCCGAAGTCGACGCCATCGAAGGTGTAGAGCACCTGTTGGGCGAGTGCGGGATCGATGATCGAGCCCGGACCAAACGCAACCGCTTCGATGTCGGTGGTTCCCGTAAGGCCAACGTTGGAGGTAACGCCATCAAGACGACTGATAACGGACAGGCCGTCATTGATGTCGGAGGCCTGGTCAGCTACGCCATAACAAGCGCTGGGATCAGGGATTCCGCCAACGTCGATGGCTTGGGCCTGTGCGTTGTTTGGGCCCACCGCCAACGTAAGGGTGGTTAGCAGCACGGCCAGCGCAGCGACTATTGCCAGGGCTTTATGGCGTTGTATTCGTATTCGACTCAACATGAACTCTGTTCCTCTTCTAGGACGGCACCCAAATCGTAACGCGTCTCGGGTCCCCAATAGTTTGCATCACGTGGACCGGACTACCTATAGGCAAATTTCCCTTCTCGACCGCCTAGCAGCAGGGGTTTTGGCCACGCAAAGCGGTTAGTTGGGGACGAAAAGTAGTGCCATGTGAACCCTCAATTTACGGTCGAATCTAAGGGTAAATCACAGGTTGAGGTTAGTCGTATTGCGATCAAGCAGCGCTTGACCCTCCTATTGGGGTAGCCAACCATGGGTGCGCGCCCGATGAGCTTCCCGGGAGCGACGCATCGCGCTACTCGCGGCGGCGGCGACGGCGCCGGGCCGGAGCGTCGCGCCCTTCACTAGGAGCGGGGTTGTTGGAGGCAGGGGCATCGATATCGGGTGCCACGATCGTGCCGTCGAGCACGCCTCGCATATAGGCAATGTGTTGGATCGATGTACCGCAGCATCCGCCGATGATCTCAATGCCAGCGTCCCTCATCCGCTTGACATGGGCGCCCATGACTTCGGGCGTGCCGGTGTAGTGGAGCTTGTCGCCCTTGAACTCAGGAATGCCCGCATTGGCCTTGACGATGATCGGGGTGTCGCCTGCTCCTACTTTGAGTTGAAGAACCGCGGCCTCGGTCTCAGCAATGTTGTTGCCACAGTTTGCGCCGAGCGCAACCAGACCAAGAGGAGCGAGCCGCTCGGCGGCTGCTTTGCCAGACACGCCCATCATCGTGCGCCCAGCCGTGTCGTAGCTCATGGTTACCGCTACTGGGATGTCGCCGGCGAGCCGCACCCCCGCAACTGCGGCTTCGACTTCTTCGAGGCTTGACATCGTCTCGATCCAGACCACGTCGGCGCCCCCTGCAATAAGACCTTCGGCTTGTTCGGCAAAGGCGGCCGTTGCTGTCTCGGGGGTCATCTCGCCCATCGGCACAAGCAGCTCGCCGCTCGGCCCCATAGACCCGGCCACGACCACGTCTCGACCAGATGCGTCTGCTGCGGCCCGTCCAAGTTCGGCGGCAGCCTGGCTGAGTTCGACTGCCCGATCTTGAAGATTGTGGAGCTTCAGTCGAAAGCCCGTGCCCCCAAATGAGTTCGTGAGAATAATGTCTGATCCAGCATCGATGTATGCCCTATGGATAGCAATGATGTCGTCGGGCATGTCGAGGTTCCACATCTCGGGTGGGTCGCCGGCAGTGAGTCCGCGGGCAAAGAGCTCCGTTCCCATTGCGCCATCGACGAGGAGATGGGAGCGTTCGGCGAGGAGAGTGGAGAGAGAGACCATGAAGCCAGTCTGCCCCATCACGACCGGGTGACTGGGGTATTGATCCGTCACGGCTGTCACAGCATTGTCGCGAGGCTCCAAGGCGATCTAAGCTCACTGCATGGTCGAATTTGGCGTTTCAATGTTTCCAACCGATAAAGCAATCGACCCAATGTCGGTTGCGATCGAAGCAGAGAACCGGGGATTTGAATCCATCTGGTTCCCGGAGCACAGCCACATCCCGACGAGCCGAGAGACGCCGTGGGGACTCAACCCCAAGGCGCCGCCGCTGCCCGAGGAATATTGGCGCACGCATGAGCAGTTTGTAGCGCTCGGCATGGCGGGTGCCGTGACCAAGAAGATCAAACTTGCAACGGGCATTACGCTGGTTGCCCAGCGCGATCCCATCTGGCTCGCGAAGCAGGTTGCCACTGTTGACTCACTCACGGGTGGCCGGTTGCTGCTCGGCATTGGCTACGGCTGGAACAAGGAGGAGCTGGCACACCACGGTGTCTCGTTCACTGAGCGTCGAGCCGTCGTGCGCGAACGGATCTTGGCGATGAAGGAACTCTGGACCAAAGACGAAGCAGAGTTCCATGGCGATCATGTCGACTTCAGCCCGAGCTGGTCGTGGCCGAAGCCAGCACAGACACCTCACCCGCCAATTATTCTCGGCGGTTCGGCCGGACCGAAGACCATGGCAGACATTATCGAGTTCTGCGACGGGTTCATGCCGATCACCGGCCGCTATGACTTTGCGCAGCAGATCACGACACTGAAGCAGATGGCCGAAGATGCCGGCCGTGATCCGAACTCTTTCGAATTTGGTCAGTTTGCGACCCCAGCCAAGACCGAGGTCGTCGATGCATTGATCGAAGCTGGGATTCATCGAATCGTGTTTGCGTTGCCACCAGCCGAAGCCGACGTTGTGCTGCCCAAGCTCGACTCATACGCAGAATTTGCCGCTCAGTATTCCTAACAAGTCTTGAGCCTCACTTGCTGTGGTAGCGAACTCGCCGCCGGACCTTGTCAGACAACGGTGATATTTTGATCCCTACGATTGATCTTCAGGCTGTAGATCTTGCGTCGCAGATCGGCGAGATCTACTCCACGGTTGGTTTCGCGTATCTCGCTAATCATCGTGTCGCCCCGCACCTTGTCGACGCGGCGTTTGCTGCGTCGAAGGCGTTCCACCAGCTGCCGCTCGCGGAGAAGATGGCGATCGAAATCAACGAACAACATCGTGGCTACATGCCGATTGACACGTCGACAACCAAGACATCGACGATTGCTCGGGTCACCCGGCCAAACCAAAGCGCATCGCTTATGGTGATGCACGAGGTCGATTTGTCTCGGGTCCAGTCTGAACCGCTCGCTGGCGCCAACCAATGGCCTGCCGGTTTGGCAGAGATCCGTGAGCCTCTGTTGGCCTATGTCGCTGCAATGGAACGGGTCGGGCGGGTGCTGGTGACCGCAATCGAGCGAGCGCTCGGCGCCCCACCCAACGCGCTACTTCAGCACTTCCAAAGGCCGACCACCTTTCTGCGGCTGCTTCACTACCCGGCGGGTAATCGCACCGAAGCCGATGGATACTTTGGATCCGCGCCCCACTCCGACTACGGATTCCTCACGTTGCTAGCGCAAGACGACGTCGGGGGCTTGCAGGTCCGTGGGGCTGATGGAGCGTGGCTCGACGTGGCCCCCAAGCCCGGCACGTTCGTGCTGAACACGGCTGACATCCTGCATCGTTGGAGCAACGGGCGACTGATCTCTACGCCCCACCGAGTGCTCCCAGCGACCGATGCAGATCGATATTCCCTGCCCTTCTTCTTCGATCCCAACGTGCAAACAGTGGTCAAGCCACTGACAAGTTGTGTCCAGCCCGGGCAGGCTCCAAGTTTTCAACCCGTGGTGTACGGCGACTACCTCATGCATCGGCTGCGCAGCAACCACTCCCAGCACCAAGACCCGACCCGCTAACCACGAGTGGTGAGCGAGTGTTTGCGCACCGCACGCGACAGACTGGGCAGGTGAGTAACGGGGTCGTCGTGTCGGCGTTTTATAAATTCGTAGCAGTAGGAGACTGCGGCCTGTTACGCGACGAGCTGCTGTCAGTCTGTGACGATAACGCAATGCGTGGATCGATTTTGCTCGCTACCGAAGGCATCAATGGCACGGTGGCGGGCAGCAGTGAAGGTACTGCCGCGCTCTTTGGCTGGCTAAGCAAGGACGCTCGGTTTGCGGGCCTCGAAGTGAAACAGTCGACGACCAATGCCATGCCGTTCCTGCGGATGAAGGTGCGTCTCAAAAAAGAGATCGTTACGTTTCGCCAGCCCGTCGACCCCACCAAGCAGGTCGGTACATATATAGACAGTCGCGACTGGAATAGTGTTATCTCTGACCCCGATGTGCTGGTGATTGACACTCGCAACGAAGAAGAAGTCGCGTTGGGAACGTTCCAGAACGCCATTGACCCGGGCACGGAGTCTTTCACGGAGTTCGCGGACTTTGTGGCAACACTTGACCCCACCAGAACCCCGAAGGTCGCCATGTTCTGCACCGGCGGAATTCGTTGCGAGAAGGCCTCGGCCTACATGCTCGACCAGGGGTTTGATCAGGTCATGCACCTCAAAGGTGGCATCCTCAAGTACCTCGAGGAGGTCGATCAGGCGGAATCGCTTTGGCAGGGAGAGTGCTTCGTGTTCGACGAGCGCGTCACCGTTGATCACGACCTTGTACCTGGCGACTACACGCTATGTCGTGGTTGCCGAGCGCCGCTGTCACACGACGACCGCCAACACGACGGCTACGAAGAAGGCGTGTCCTGTGGTCGATGCATCGCTGAACTCTCCGAAGCCCGAGCGAGTCGGCTCCGCGAACGAAACCGACAGATCATGCTCGCCGAAGAACGCGGGACACAACATCTTGCGCACAAGCAATAGTGCAGCGAGGGTTCGGCCCGATGACCGAGCTTGACCGTGCGCAGGCAGTCCAAGACCTTCTGTGGGTGATCAACAGCCCATCGTTCGTTGGCGGGCGCAATGTCGCGCCGCCAATGTCGCTTGAGGCGGACATGATCGATGGAGACACGTTGGCCGCATTTCTTCAGCCGCGGGCCGGGCACCGCGTGGGTCATTACTTCGAGGCGCTGCTGCATTTCTGGTTAGAACAGATCCGCCAGGTCGACATGGTCGGAGCCGGGATCCAGTTGCGTGATGGCAAGCGAACCGTGGGCGAGATCGACTTCTTGTACCGCGACGAACAAGACTGCCTGACGCACTGCGAGGCCTCGGTCAAGTTCTTCCTGCATCATCCCCGGTCCGGGACGAGCGACTTTCCCGGCCCCAACTCGACCGACAACTATGAGCTCAAGATCACAAAACTCTTTGACCAGCAGCTGGCTGCAAGTGCCCCATTCTATGACAATGTTGAACAACGACACGCCTTTGTAAAGGGCTTCGTTTTCTACCACTCAGCAGTGGCTAGGCCCGCCGTGCTCCCGGCGCGAATGCCGCTTAACCACCAGCGTGGTCTCTGGCTTCGCGTGAGCGAACTCGACACATTGCGCGATCGCAAACGCTTGGTTGGCTGTATCGCTGAAAAGCCTCATTGGTTGGCGCCCAATGTCTCTGCAGAACTACTGACGATGGAAGCACTTTGTGATGGCCTCGCCACTCACTTTGAGGGGCGAGCTCACCCGGTGATGGTGAGCTTGCGCGATAGCCAGACGACGAACGAGGTGGACCGCCTGTTTGTTGTGTCGGACCGGTGGCCGAACCGCTGAGGGCTTCGTTTGGGCTTTAGAGATCGAACGCAGTCTTCACCCGAGCGAGAAGCGATGTTTCCGGATCGCTCCGACGCACGCCTTGTTCGCGGGCCGCATCGGCCACATGTTCTCCAACACCAAGTACCCACTGCTTGTAACTGATTGCCTCTTCGGGTTCGGCCTTGTCGTCGATCACGCCAGCGATGGCGTCACACGCTGCGACTGCAATATCGGCCAACAGGTCAGCGGCATAGGGCTCGTACTCGTCGAGCTTGTCTCGCACATCCATGGTGCTGATGGCTTCGATGAGGCCCCTGGCCGCCGTGTCTGGAGCCCTTTCGGCGATGTTGTTGACCAGCGCTCGGATCTCGAGGTAACTGCCAACGCGACCACTATCTTCGGCTCGAGCTACGGCATAGCCAACAAGCACGGGCAAAGACGCGATGTCGTTCCACTGGCTGTTCGTGAAATCGAACTGACTGGTCATGCCCCGGAGGCTAGTGCGGCCACGGCTGGCTGCCGCTACCTGCGTCCGACGCCTACGTATTGCTCCGGCAGCAAATCGCGGCGCTCGTCCTTAAGGCCATCGTCGACCGCGCTACGAGTTGCACCTGCGGCATGGATCTTTCCGTCGGCCCGCCCATAGCCTGTAGTGCGTTGGCGCGTCGTGCGCCCGAGTGGCTCAGCGAGAGCCTTAAAGTCTGTCTCGGTGAGGCCCTGGCCATGCATGGCACCTGATGCCCGACTGATGGTTTCGTCCATCAACGTACCGCCAAGATCGTTCGCGCCCGCTTGCAGAATTTGGTGAGCTCCTTCGACGCCAATCTTGACCCACGAGACCTGGATATTGTTGATCCAGCCGTGGTAGGCGATGCGTCCGACAGCGTGCATGAGGAGTGTCTCGCGGAAGGTCATTCCCCGCCGTGCTTGGCGTTGCAAGTAGATGGGCGAAGCCATGTGTATGAATGGCAGAGGTATGAATTCGGTGAATCCGCCTGTGCGCTTCTGCAGGGACCGAGTGCGCACCATGTGGCGCGCCCAGCTGACCGGCTGTTCAATCGAGCCGCACATGATCGTGATGTTGGAGTGCAGGCCAATGGAGTGGGCAGCCTCGTGGACTTCGAGCCATTCGTCGGTGTTGACCTTGTCAGAGCACAGCACGGCACGAACTTCGTCGTCGAGAATTTCCGCAGCGGTGCCGGGGAGCGACGCCAGCCCGGCATCTTTGAGCATTTGCAGGTACTCGACCAGGGGAACGCCGAGCCGTTTGGCACCCTCGTGGACCTCGAGTGCTGTGAAGCCGTGCACGTGAAGGTCGGGCACCGCCTCCTTGACTGCTCGTGTGACCTCTATGTAGTAGTCGCCATCGAAGCTGGGGTGAATACCGCCCTGTAGCGTGACCTCGGTAGCACCGAGCTCTGCTGCCTCGATACAGCGTTCTTGCATTTCCTCGAGCGACAGCAGGTACGGGTTGCCTCGTAGATTCAACGACAACGGGCCCTTCGAGAACCCACAGAATCGACACTTGAAGGTGCAGACATTGGTGTAGTTGATATTGCGGTTATGGACCCAGGTGAGCACGTCGCCGACGGTTTCTTGGCGCAGCTCGTCGGCGAGTTGTGCAACGGCGGCAACCTCGGGGCCGCGGGCCGAAAACAGGGTCACGATTTCTTGTTCGCCGACTTCTTGACCAGCGCGAACGCCTGCGAGAACTTCGCCTACCGCTCCACCAGCTGATGCTTGGCTTGGGATCAGGATTGGCGGCGTGCTTTCGGCGCCGGAGTACCAAACGGTCGACTTGTCGCCGATGATCACCACTTCGGCGCCAGCTTCGACCTTAGAGGCCTCCATGGTTTTCTCGGGGAAAATCGCGCCTGGGTCGTCGCGCCCAAGGCCTTCGGCATCTGCGCGGTCCATGACATGGAAACGGTTGCTGTCGTCAAGCCAGCGGTCAGGGTCCAGCGCAAACTCGGGATAGATCGTGAGTCGCGGTGCAAGCACATGGCCGCGAGCTTCGGTGAGCTTGCCCAGGCGATCAAGGTCAGGCCAAGGGCGCTCTGGGTTCACATGATCCGCAGTGACCGGCGATACGCCGCCCCAGTCATCGATGCCAGCGTCGAGCAGTACGCCAAAGTCGTCAGAAAGGTTCGGGGGTGCTTGTAGGTGCACGTCGGCAGGCAGAATCAGTCGCGCAAGCGCGATCGCTTGCAAGTATTCGTCGTGGTCACAAGGCGGCCACAGGTGCATCGAAGTGCCGTCTTTGGGCAGGAAGTTCTGCACGATGACTTCTTGGACATGGCCGTGGCGCTGGTGCGATTCGGCGATTGCTTGCAGCGCATCGATTCGATCTTGCAGCGACTCGCCGATACCAACCAGGATCCCGGTGGTAAAAGGAATCTGGAGCTCGCCAGCCAGCTCCAAGGTGTCGAGGCGCCGCTGGGGCTCCTTGTCGGGGGCACCCCGGTGCGCTTTGAGATCCGGGTTGAGCGACTCGATCATCATGCCTTGACTGGGCGAGACCTCGCGTAGTCGAGCAAGTTCGTCGCGGTACAGCGCGCCAGCGTTTGCATGGGGTAGTAGCCCGACCTCGTTGCGCACCATCTCGCACATGGCGACGAGGTAGTCGACTGTGGTTTCGTAGCCGTTGTCGCGCAGCCACTCTTGAGCGATCGGGTAACGCAGCTCGGGCCGTTCGCCCAGAGTGAACAGCGCTTCGTGGGTGCCGACCTTGGCGCCTTGGCGGGCGATCTTGAGTACCTCTCGTGGGCTCAGAAACGGTGATTCGAGGCGCGCCGGTGGTTGGGCAAAGGTGCAGTAGCCACATCTATCCTGGCACAACATTGTTAGGGGAATGAAGACCTTGGGGGAATAGGTCACACGGGTGCCAAAGGCTTCGTCTCGCACGTGACGTGCCCGTGCAAGTAGCTCAGTGAAGGGGAGATCCAGCAGTGCGTGCGGGTCGGTGTTGGTCACGATTACTCCTGTCGGCCGGGGCCGGGGCGAGAACGAATATGGCTTGGGCGAACGGTTTCGTCGCACGTAGGGCAAAGCAGAACTTGGTCGAGCGGAGTGGCGCACGTGTCATGCACGAGCAGCGTTGGCGGCTGGCCATCGGCGGCCCAACGATCGCCCCAACCCATGAGGGCCACGAGTGCAGGTGAGAGGTCCATGCCCTTCGGTGTTAGCCGGTACTCGAACCGTGGCGGACGGTCTTGGTACTGCACCTTGTGCAGAATGTCGTGGTCGACAAGACGCGTCAGACGATCGGTCAACAGGTTGCGGGCTACGCCGAGGTCATCGTGTAACTGCCCGAAACGGTGCACGCCGCGGAAGATATCTCGCAAGATAAGCAGCGTCCAGCGATCACCGACCAGGTCGAGCGTTGCCTCTATGGAGCAGTGCGTTGGGTCGACAGGGGGATGTGTTTCAGCGTCTGACATGGGCGAGTTTCAACTTTAAACCCACTCGGTCCAGTTTTGCAACTTACTGTCTCGGTGATCCCCGAAAAGCGCATCTAGGTTTGCAGGTCATCGGGATCGAAGCCACGAGCGCACATCAGCCCAGCGCCCCAGCTCTGCGGCGTATGCCATGGACAAGGATCTCGTGGAGTTCCCCGTCGGGCCTCGGTCGAAGCGCGCTCAGAGCGCGGGACGGATCCGGCGGGTAGAACACGATGCAACCTTGGTCATGCAACCTTGGTCATGTTGTGCTTCAGTCGACGTCAGGTGGGTGTAGACCGTGCGCTACTGGCGCGGAACACTACATTCGGGAGATGACTGAGCAGTACGACGCCATTGTGATCGGCGCCGGGATCATGGGCGCATCGATCTCCCTCGAACTTTCCCGATCAAGCCACCGCGTCCTCTGTGTCGATGGCGGACCGGCCGTTGGGGCAGGGTCCACGAGTTCATCGTCGGCGGTGATCCGCTTCAACTACTCCACCTATGACTCCATTCTCACGGCGTGGGAGTCCGGCCACCGGTGGAAGAACTTTGCTCAGCACCTGGGCGCAGTCGACCCTGACGGCATCGTGTCTTACGTGGAAACGGGATGCCTGGCACTCGATACGCCTGGCGACAATCGTCAGACGGTCACGGCACTGTTCCGCGAGCTCGGGATCCCGTATGTGGATCTCAATGGCAAAGAGATCCAACAAAAGTTTCCTGCATTGGAAAGCGGCGACTTCTATCCGCCCCGGCCGGTCGACGATGAACGTTTCGCTGCCGAACCGACCAAAGATATTGGCGGCTACTACACCGACGAAGGGGGCTTCGTCGACGATCCGATGCGGGCGGCGCAGAATTTCATGCATGCTGCTCGCGAGCACGGCACCACGGTCTTGCTCAACTCGATGGTCACTGCGATTCGTCGGGCAGGCGGCGCCGTGCAAGGAATCACCCTGGCATCGGGTGAGCAGATAAACGCACCGGTGGTAGTCAACGTTGGTGGTCCCGCAGCAGCATCCCTGAACAAACTCGCAGGCGTCGCTGAAGAGATGAACATTCAGAGCCGCCCGCTGCGGCAGGAAGTCCACGTGGTCCAAGCACCCGCAAATTGGACGCCGGACCTTGGGTCGCTCGTCAGTGATCCCGGCGTCGGTGTGTATTTCCGGCCCGGGCTCGCCGGCACGTTGCTCATTGGTAGCACTGAACCCGACTGCGACGAACTGCAATGGGTAAGCGATCACACGGACTATCTCGACACTCCCACCCCAGAGTTATTCGAGGCCCAAGTTTTACGCACGGCAAGACGACTTCGGGAACTACGCATTCCGTTGGCACCGGTGGGGCTGGCGGCGCTGTACGACGCCAGCGACGACTGGGCACCCCTCTACGACAAGACCAGCGTCGACGGCTACTTCATGGCCTGCGGAACGAGCGGGAACCAATTCAAGAACGCACCTCTGGTTGGCACATTCCTGGCCGCATTGATTGATGCTGGTGCCCAAGGACATGACCACGATCAGGACCCCGTCACGGTTACCGGTGACCTGACGGGTCGTGAGATCAATCTGGCTGCCTTCTCTCGATTACGCGAAAAGAGCAGCACCACAAACTCGGTCCTTGGCTAGCAGCATTGGCTAGGAGCATCATTACAGCGGTAACAATTGACGGTCCTGGCGATCGACACAAAAGAGACATCTGGCGTAGTCTCAGACAGTGTCGGCTCGGGATCTCGCAACGTTCGCCCGGGCCCGGCTGGCAGCCCGGCGCCAACCAGCGACTAACGACCGCTTCTGCCTTCCTGATCTTCACTCACTCCGAGCCAGCGATCCGCTGACCCAGGTCGGGGTGCTCGTGTACCAAGGCGTGACGACCACCGAGATTGCGGAGCCGGTCGCTCGCCTCGCCCAGGGCCTCCAGGCCGATGTTGTGCACATTGGCGTGAGCGTGGATGCAGTCGTCGGAGTCGAACCCGTGCGGACCGTCCATATTGACCATGACCTTCATGACCCGGGAACACCGGTACCACCAGTGCTCGTCATCCCCGGTGGTCTGGGCTGGAAGCGGCTGGTCGACGACCTGGCGGTCCTGACGTGGATTGCCTCGGTAGCAGGTCAAGCCGACGGTGTGCTCACGATGTCGACGGGCAGCCTCATCCTGGCGTCAGCAGGTCGGCTCTCTGGCCAAGCAGCCACAGGCCACTGGCTCGCGCAAGACACGCTGTCGGCCTTAGGCGCCGACGTTCGTAGGGAGCGCACAACACGGAGCAAGGACAGCCGGGTCGTCACTGCGTCCGGAGCTAGCGCTGCACTCGGCGCGAGCGCTGTGCTCGCCGATCGTTTGCGGTGGGGGCCGAGCTAGCCACAGGTGCGATCGCGGCCCAGCCGGAGTTGCATCCAAGATCGTATTGGCGTTTCTGACCAAGCCACCTAGGGTTTGCACTGCCCGACAAAACTGTCGAGGTGGCAGGTGAAGAGGTAGCGATATGCAAGCCATAGTTGTGAATGCTGACCGTCCACTGACCGTTGGGGAGGTTGACCGGCCCCCGGTTGGAGTTACCGACGTGCTGATCGATGTGAAGGCCAGTGGCCTGAACCGTGCCGACCTCATGCAACGACAAGGTTTGTACCCGCCGCCACCCGGGGCGTCGGAGATTCTGGGTCTCGAGGTCTCGGGCGTGGTTGCCGAGATAGGTTCCGACGTTTCGGAGTGGAGTCCGGGCGATCGAGTGTGTGCGTTGCTCACCGGCGGTGGCTACGCGGAGTTCGCTGCGGCCGAGGCGGGGTCGATCTTCAAGATGCCATCGGGCATGAGCTTTGCTGAGGCTGCGTGTCTGCCGGAGGCGATGATGACCGTCTGGGCCAACGTGTTTTTGCGCGGCCAGCTCACTGCAGGGGAGTCGTTCCTGATGCATGGCGGTACGAGCGGCATCGGCGTTATGGGCATCCAGATGGCCAAAGCGGCCGGGGCGAGTCAAGTCTTTGCGACTGCGGGATCCAACGATAAGACTCAAGTCTGCCGAGACCTCGGCGCTGACACTGCGATCAACTACCACAACGAAGACTTCGTGGAGGTTGTGCAGTCCGCCGGAGGAGCAGATGTGATCTTGGACATGGTTGGCGGCGACTACGTGCAGCGCAACATCGCTGCGGCCAACATGAATGGCCGTGTCTGTAACATCGCCTTTCAGGACGGATTCGAAACAACCGTGAACTTTGGTCCGGTGATGATGAAGCGGCTCATTCTTACGGCAACAACGCTTCGCGCCCGCACCGCGGTCGAAAAGCGCTTGATTCGCGATGCCGTGAGCGATGACTTCTGGAGCCATGTCGAAAGCGGCGCGATCAGGCCCGTGCTTGACAGCACGTTTGATCTAGCGGAGGCCGAAGCTGCCCATGCACGACTCACCGCAGGTGGTCACATAGGCAAGATCGTGCTCACTCAGCCGTAGGGCGGCCCGGGGCGTTGCTAGCTGAGTTCTTGGGACGCGACCAGCGTGTGCGTAGCCCCGTCGGGTCCAAGTTCGCTCTTCCAGAGGCCCACTGAGCTCGCAGCAAAAGTAGCTGAGAACGGCGCGCCCAGAAACGAGACCAGCGACGGGTCACGGAGTGGCCGCCCTTTGAGTCGAGCCAGCGTGATGTGGCCCTCGAAGTCTCGGTCCGCAGCCTCGCCCACCGACGCGAACTCTTGACTGGCCGCAGCCGCGATGTCGTCGAGGCCAGCTACAGGCAACATGACCACGCGACTTCCGAGCAGGCTGACTTCGGGGCCAAGCGTGACCTGGGTCGCGGGGGCCGTGAGGCGTTCGAGAGCTTCGAGGGCTTCGTGTCGCTCGCAGTCGCCAAGAAACCGAAGGGTGATGTGCCACTGGGAGCGCTTGGTGTACTTGACACCTCGCAGTGCTTTGGTGGGCAGATCCGAGATCGCTGAGATTACTTCGGCTGGCGGAGTCACCGCCAAGAACATGCGCTCAACGGTCATCCGCGGCCGCTTCCTGATCCGGCCCGGCGATTCCTGTTACCGCCGCTCGTGTTCCGGCCACCGGAGTTGCGACCGCCAGAGTTGCCGCCGCCGCCGGAGTTGCGACCGCCAGAGTTGCCGCCGCCGCCGGAGTTGCGACCACCGGAGTTGGTGCCGCCATTGGAACTGCGACGGCCTTCGGAACTCTGGCCACCACCGCCTTGGTTCTTGCCTCCGCCACGATGGTTCTTGCCACCACCTGAGTTACTGCCGCCCTGGTTCTTGCCGCCTCGTTTCGTGCCGGTGCCACGGCCTTTGGTCTGGCCATTCCTTCCTCGTGCGCCATCGCCGCGGCCGCCGCCACCCCGACTATTGCGGTTCTTGGAGCCGGTGCGCTGCTGTTGCTGAGGCTCTTCGCGTACCGGAGCGCGCTCAGGCTTCGGCTCGCCCGCAGACACCGCTCTGAGGATCTCAATGTCGGGTTCGGTGATCGGCTCGTCGAGACCGATCTTGCGCATGACCCCGCGGGCTTCCTTCATTTGTGCACCGGTGAGTAGCGAGACCACGATGCCTCCGGCGCCGGCGCGAGCAGTTCGGCCAGAACGATGGACATAGGTTTTGTGGTCTTCAGGTGGGTCGTAATGCACGACCAACGTGACGCCGTCGACGTGTATGCCGCGGGCGGCAACGTCGGTGGCAATCATGGCCTGAGCTCGCGACGTGGCGAAGTCGTCGAGCGCTCGGGTGCGCTGGTTCTGGCTTCGGCCGCCGTGGATGGCGACCGCATCGACACCGAGCTTGCCTAGCTGCTTCTTGAGTCGATCACAGCCGTGCCGGGTGCGACAAAACACGATGGCGGGCCACTCTGCGGTGACCGCTAGTGCCGTCACTTCGGTGCGTTCTGACTGTTCCATTTTCCAGAACAGATGATCAGCCAGTGTCACATCTGGTGTGGCCTCGCCCACTTCGTGGCGGACCGGATCCGTTTGATACTCGCGGGTCAGTTTGGCGACATCACCGTCGAGCGTCGCGGAGAACAACACGGTCTGACGCTTGGATCGAGTCTGGTTCAGAATGCGACGCACCGCTGGCACGAAGCCCATATCGGCCATGCGGTCGGCTTCGTCGAGCACCACCCTTTCGACATCGCCGAGTTCTACGTCGCCTCGTTCGATGAGGTCTTCGAGCCGGCCAGGACAGGCAACCAGAACATCGACGCCCTGTTTGAGCGTGCGAAGTTGTTTGCCGTAGCCGACGCCGCCGTAGACAACGTCGACCCGAACAGGTTTAGAGAACGAAGCCAGTTCATCCTTGATCTGATCGGCAAGCTCCCGGGTCGGCGACAAGATGAGTGCCCGAGGTCGGTGAGGCTCGGCTTTTGCTAGACCGGCAACGATAGGGATGCCAAACGCAAGGGTTTTACCAGAGCCGGTGGGGGCGCGGCCGAGCACATCGCGGCCGGCAAGAGCATCGACGAGCGTGGCTCGCTGGATCTCAAACGGTGCCGTGATCCCACGACGCTCAAGTGCCTCGCATATGGAATCGGGCACGCCAAGATCAGCGAAAGAAGGTGAGGAATTGGTCATGACAGGCTTTCTCTACGTGAGGCTCACGAGGAGAAAGCGATCAGACACTTCTCTGCGAACCCACCAGGCGATAGTTCGCCGGGCAAGTCTTAACGGTAGGTCATGTCGTGCCAGGTGCGGTTGATGGTGACCGGCGGCACAGTCAACAGGCCGAATGGCCTACTGCGGAGCCGACGGCCCGTCTTCGCTGGTCGACGGGCCATCTAGGCCGGTTGCATCAACGGGTACGTCGACGGCGTACATCCGCAGGATCTCGATGGGAACGATCTCGAGCGCACGCTCGTGAGTGCTTGCTAAGACCACCGCTGCAGCAGCGCCGTCCATATGGGATCGAAGCCAGTTGGCTGCTGTCACGCACCAGCGGTCACCCGGGTTGAGTCCAGGAAAACCGAACTGGGGGGATGGCGTGCCCAAGTTATTGCCGATGTTTGCTTGATGATCAAGGAACTCGCGGCTAACGACCGCACAGATCGTGTGGCTGCCCGCATCGCCAGCATCGGTATTGCAGCAGCCGTCTCGGTACCACCCCGTCATTGGTTCTGTGCCGCATGATTCGAGCGGTTCACCTAACACGTTTAGAGACGGGGCCATTTCCATGGCCACAGTCTAGAGAACGGCCGCGAGATCAGACCTTTGCTACGCCGGCCTCGGCTGCAGCCTTCATGGCTTCGATCACGCGGAACATGTTGCGCCGCAGTTCTGCGATGCGGCCAGCCAGGATCCGAGCTTCTTTTTCGGGTCGTTGCATGATTGCATGGGTCAAGCCCGATGGACCGGGGCCGAGCACCACGGAGTAACGCAATCGGGTACCGCCAGCGATGAGCGCAGTTTCAAAATGCCAGCGGGCGCCAGGATTGGCGGCGTTGCTTGTCACCCAGCCGAAGTTCTTGTTGACTTCGTAGCGATCGACAAAGCAGTCGAGCTCCCAATCGCCCATGAAGGAGTTTGAGTTGCTGCCGACAAAGCGTGCTCCCAAACCCGGGCCGGTCTCGTCGGCCCAACGGGCGCCGGTGCTTTCGTCGCTAAACCCGGCGCTGAAGGCAATATCGGATACATACGGCCACAAGATCTCTGGCTTGGCTTTCACATCGACTTCAACGATCGTTCCGGGTCCGTCGGCGAGACAGGGCGGATCGCTCGGCCCGGACTCCCACGTTCGGCCGAAGTCATTGAAGTAGGTGATCTCGCGAGCTGGGTATCGGGGAGCTTTCCGAAAGTCTGTTCCCTTGGTCCAACCGACCGGCACCATGGCGATCTGGGTCATTCCTGCCGGAATGTCGAGCAGCTCCGCCATAGCGCTCTCGCGGTTCAAGATAGCGGTCGTCCACGCGGAGCCAAGGCCTCGGGCTCGCAGGGCCACCGAGAAGCTCCAGACCGACTGAATGACCGAGTCGAACAGGCCGGGGCGCCCGCTGCCGTCGTGCACACCAATGATGGTTGGAATGACGATCACGGGTACCTCGGCGAGATGTTCCGCAAGGTAGGCCGCCGACTTCATCACCCGTTCTTGGGGGTGACCGCTGCCGGCGAGCTTGTGGCTCGACTCGATCATCCACGTGCCAGCTGCTTCCATGTACAACTCGGCTAACCGGTCCTTCTTCGCTTGATCACGAATGATGACCCAACGCCGGCTGGTCTGATTGCCTCCGGTGGGGGCTTGCTCGGCAATGTCGATGCAGTCAAGCAGGATCTGATCGTCGACCGGTCGATCGAGATCGAGGCGACGCCGCACCACCCGTGTCGTGGCGAGAGCTTCGTCTACCGAGGCGATGTCAATATGCATCCAATCATCTTGATAGACCAGCGAGCGTTGACCAAACACGTCATACCTGCAAGAGCAGGCCGTGGCGTCGCAACATGCATTTGGCGTGGTTGTTGTCGGGCAACGTGGCACCAGTTAATGAGCTTGATTTGGTCAGCGGCTTCGATCCCGATCAGGAAACCGAGTGGATGCTTGGCTAACTCAGCCCGGCTTGTTCGCGTAGCCATCGCCACTGCAGGAATCTTCGGCCTACCAACAACACGTACAGCACGCCGAGACCAACGATCGGCCAACCGACCCACGGGATCCACACGCTGGCCAGTACCCCAAGGGCGACGACCACCATTCCTACAGCGACATCGGCGAATAGCACTGACTTCCAGTTCGGGGCAAAGGTGGCTGTGCGGGCCCGACGCAGCTCGGACCCAAGGCCGAGCGCTTCAAGGTCGATGCTTTCGGGAGTTTCGTCTGGATGCGCCATGGCCGGCCAACCTAGTCGTGCGGCTTGATCGAGAGCGCCTTGGCCACCAGGTTGGCTGCGGCTAAGCCCCAGGCATCGCTGCCCTTGGCGCCGCCACCGTTTCCCGCGGTCGCCACCGATAAGCCAGTGCGCACTTCTTCGATGATTGGTCGTTCATGTGGGCTGTACGTAATCACGCACGGTTGGGTCCGCACCGATACAAAGTCGATGCCTGGCCATAACGCCCGCAACGCTGGCTCGAGAATGGGCAGGTATTCAGGGTCGGTGTCGGCGTTGAACCAACGCTGGAGTTGGTCGAGACCGGCCACTGTTTTGTCGAGGCGAGTGTTCGCCCCCATCTTGATGTAGCTGCGGCCGTCTTCGTAGGTGACTGGCGGGATCATGTAAATGCCTTCGAGGTCGCCGGGATCAAGCAGGTACTTGACGGTCGGCACCCTACGGAGCCGTTCTGCGCTGAAGGGCGTCACTTCGCCGAGCACGATCACTTCGGATTTGAGGGAGACGTCGGCCGCTCGTGGGAGCAAGCCGTTGAAATTGCTGAAGGCGCCGGCGGCTACGAGCACGTGGTCGGCCTGGAACGTGTGCCCACCGGCGGTGGCCAGATGGTTGCGGCCGCCACGATCGACGATGTCGACCACCGTGTCCGCCACAAAGGTGGCACCGGCCAGCCCGGCGAGTTTGTTCTGAGCTGCAATCAGAGCCTTGGGTCGGATGTAGCCAGCAGGTGAGGGCTCATAGGCCACGTAGTGCGAGTCGGGGAAGGCAAGATCGGGCCACCGTCGTTGCCAACTCGTGTCGCCTGGCTCGTAGTACGTGTGCGCAATGCCAGCTTCGATCATGCCGGGGAGCGGGTCGGTGCCAGGGCCTTCGCCCCCGGGGCGCGCCGCGATGAGACACCCGACATCTTCGAAAAAGGAGATCCCCGACGCGGACTCGATCTTTCGATACTGCGAGATTGCCTGGCGGGTGACCGCAGCCCATTCTGGATTGCGGTCTTGGTGCCGGGTGAGTCGGGCCGCATCGTTGTGGCTCGAGTAGACGCGGTGAGCGGGCGGGTTGATCTCTGTAGCGCTGCGAACGTCTTGTCGCTGCGGCGGCGCTCCGATGCACAGAACCGGATAGCCCAACTCGGCAAGGTGGCGCGTAGCAGCGGCGCCGAACATGCCGTTGCCGACAATCACGATACGGACCGACTGTGTTGTTGACCCGGCCACAGGCCGAGCGTAGCTCTTGAGATACCCCGCATGGCCGGATGAGTTCTACGCTTTAATCATGATTGAACTTGAGCGCCACGAAGACGTGTTTGTACTCACCATGGTCGACGGCGAGAATCGCTGGAACACGTCCTTTGTCCGCGAGTTTGCCCGCGCGTTGGATGAGATTGAGGCTTCCGAAGGCGCCGCTGCTCTGGTGACCCGGTCGGCCCACGAGAAGTTCTTTTCCAATGGTCTCGATCTGGAGTGGATCTCGACCAAAGGCGAGCATCGGGGCGGCGA
>Ga0114956_1001112_pt1 | contig 20951 bp, 16 predicted proteins | sample MaitaG_FD_87304 | JGI IMG/M metagenome (GOLD analysis project Ga0114956, IMG submission 87304) | Marine algal microbial communities from Maine, USA - Maine_Asex2 metaG | ecosystem: Host-associated > Algae > Red algae > Unclassified | place: Maine, USA | collected 2015-01-05
AAGTGGTTCTACAACATGCGTTGGAACCATCGCGCAAATGAGATCGGCGAATGCCCGCGGCACAGTCCGTTTGGTGGCATTGTTATGCAAGAGTACGATCATCAGGCTCAAAAGCTATTGGGTGAGCCGGAGATGGTGTTTGCAGGCTCCGGTCGCGGTCTGGTCGAAGCGCCTCACGTTTTTAAACGTAAAGGATTTTACTATCTTGTGGTAGCTGAAGGTGGTACGGGGTATGAGCATGCAGTGACACATGCGCGCGGACCATCCGTTCGCGGACCATTTGAACTTCATCCAGATACACATGTTATTACCTCAACTGATACGCGTCATGGACAGCTGCAAAGAGCGGGTCACGGACAATACGTTGAGACACCGGCGGGTGAGTGTTATCACACTTATTTGTGCTCAAGGCCTTTGGAGAACAGGCAGCGATCACCGCTTGGCCGTGAAACGGGAATTCAAAAATGTATTTGGGGTGAGGATGGCTGGTTGCGAAACGTACACGGGTCGCAGCAACCAGCGGTAGAAGTTGATTCTCCATCTGCGACACCCGCAAACGCAATACCTTTGGCTCTGGACAAAACGCCAGTCTGCGCACAGTTTAACGAATCACAATTGCCAATAGATTTTCAATGGCTGCGCACACCGCACCACAACCGCCTGTTTTCATTAAGTGAACGGCCGGGCTGGTTGCGTCTGTATGGACGTGAGTCAGTAGGCAGTTGGTTTGAGCAGGCTTTGGTTGCCCGTCGTCAACAACACCATTGCTATACAGCCACTACGACGCTTGAATTTGAGCCTGTGGAATTCAATCAAAGTGCCGGGCTCATCGCGTACTACAATCGTCATAAATTTCACTATTTGCAAGTATCACACGACGAAGAGCATGGTCGCAGCATCAGTATTTTGTCTTGCAATGGAGACTATCCCGAGAGTCGACTAAGCTATGCACCCACTGACGTTATCGCACTCGATTTTAGTGGACCCGTTCAACTTCAATGTCAGGTTGTGAATCACGAATTACAGTTCTCTTACGCACAACCAGGCACTGGACAATGGCAAACCGTTGGTCCAGTGCTTGATGCATCGGTACTCTCCGATGAGGGTGGGCGCGGAGAACATGCATCCTTCACCGGTGCGTTTGTGGGTATGTGTGCATTTGATATTTCGGGGATGGCCAGGCACGCTGATTTTTCTCACTTCGACTACAAACCCATTTAAACTTTAAACCTTTATGCAACTATCACTGAACAGTGGCTGGCAACTCAAATACGCAGACAAGGATACTAACGAGCCACTAGACGTACCATTCGATGTGCCGGGTGATGTGCATTCAGCATTGCTCGCATGCGGCCTGATTGATGAGCCTTATTATCGTGACAATGAATATGCCGTAGACTGGGTGCATCAGCGCGAATGGGAAATTGAGAAAAAATTTGCTGTAACAGCTGCCGACATCGCCCATTTTTCTATCTTGCACCTCGATCAGGTGGATTGCTTTTCAACCATTTATATTAACGGTGGATTGGTTGGAAATACTTCGAGTCAATTTATCCATTATTCTTTTGATGTTGCTCAGCACTTACAGGCCGGGGAGAACACTTTACGTATTTGTTTCGAGGTGACTGCTGATGTTGCTGCTAAAAAGGCCGCAAACTTTGCCTTTAATCTGCCGCACTCGGAAAATTGCCGTGTTGAGCACAACAACATGGTTCGTAAAACGCCGTGTCATGCCGGTTGGGACTGGAATATTTGTCTGATGCCAATTGGGGTATACGGCGATATCAACCTCTCCACAATCGAGTCTCACTGGATAGAAGACTGCAAATTCGAACAACATTTTAGTGGTGCAGACGTTGCGCTCACGGTGTGTGCTCTGGTCAATGTAAGCAAGCCGATCAATGAACCTTGTCGTTTGGATGTTGCGGGGTGCACCGTCGAATCGACAGTAACACTGCCAGTCGGTCAGCATGAGATGACATGGACTATGGATGTCAAAGCACCCAGTCTTTGGTGGCCACAGGGTAGTGGCGCACAAGACCGGCATCCGTTCACGCTGAGTATCGGCAATCAAACAATGCAATGTTCTGTGGGCTTTCGAACATCGCGCATTGTTCAGACTCCAGACGATTCTGGGTCGGGTTTTCATATCGAGATTAACGGTCAGCCACTTTTTATGCGCGGTGCGAACTGGATTCCATCAGATGCACTGCCACAACGCATAAACCCGGATACAGTCCGAGAGTTGCTGCACTCTGCAGTCGATGCCAACATGAACATGTTGCGAGTCTGGGGCGGAGGACAATACGAGCCCGACTGGTTCTATGAGCTGTGCGACGAGTTAGGCCTATTAGTCTGGCAGGATTTCATGTTCTCTTGCAGCCATTACCCTGCGGCGGATGCTCAGTGGCTGGAATTGGTTCGCCGCGAGGCAACTCAGCAAGTTCGTCGGCTATCGCGTTTTGCGTGCGTTGCGTTATGGTGTGGCGATAACGAACTGGTCGGTGCGTTGAAATGGTGGGAAGAAACCCGCACTAATCGTGATCGTTACTTAGCTAACTATGCTCGACTGAACCACACCTTAGAGCTAACAGTGCAAAACGAGTTAGGCGACGTGGACTTCTGGCCAAGTTCACCTTCGGTGGGCCATATGGATTTTGGTGACGGGTGGAAAAACGATGCAGCCGGCGATATGCACTTCTGGGATGTGTGGCATGAAGCTAAACCCTTTTCGGCATACCAGGATATTCATCCGCGTTTTTGTTCCGAGTTTGGTTTTCAAAGTTTCCCGTCAATGCCTGTTGTAGAAACATTTACCGAAGTTGCCGATCGCAATGTCTCTTCTGCCATTATGGATGTTCATCAACGCAACGAGGGAGGCAATGCACGTATTGTAGAAACGCTGGTGCGCTACTTTGAATTCCCGGACAGCTTTGAGCGAATGGTGTTTCTGTCGCAGTGCCAACAATCTATGGCGATTAAGACGGCGGTTGAGTATTGGCGTTGCCTGAAACCACACTGCATGGGTACTTTGTTTTGGCAATTGAACGATACCTGGCCAGTCGCGTCCTGGGCATCGCTGGAGTACGGTGGAGGCTGGAAGCTCTTACAGTATGCTGCACGGCGATTCTATAGTCCGGTGCTGGTCTCCATGGTGCCAGGTCACGAACGCTTTGGTACTGATGGACAGTTGCTGTTAAAAGTGGTCAGCGATCTTGCTGTTGATGCACAGATTGATGTTGAGTTGTTTGCCCATGATGCACTTGGCAATGTTCTTCATCAGGCTTCGTATTCAGCAAAGGTTGCTGCCGATGGTGTGCAGACTCTCGACGCCTTTTCACCCACTGATGCTGCGGTGGCATTTTATCGTTGGTCCTGGAAGAGCCACACTGATGAAAAGACCACCGTGGGTCAGAATGAATACTGGTTAGGTCCATACAAAAACTACCAGTTGCCTGAACCTGCTGTCACAGCCAGTTTGATTAACGACAATGGTAAGAGCTGTGTGGTGCTAAAAACCGACAAGCCTGCTTATTTTGTTTCAGTTGACTTAGGTGGCAATCGGATTTTTTCAGATAACGGATTTACGCTAATGCCAGGTGAAGATCGAACTATAACGGTTGAGCGAGTATTGAATTGTCAACATGCGCCGGTGCTCAATGAACTGCAGGTACAACATCTTTAACTTAGGATAGCCACCTGCCAGTCACTAGCATATTCGTGTACCCTTTCGTCAGTGAATACCAGTATCGATAACGCTTCCACCAATTGGGTGGCAATTTGGGCATTGTTTCTATCTGCTTGTACTCTTGCGGTTCATGTTGGAAAATTTCCAGCAGCACTTCCACTGATGGTTGTTGAATTCGACCTGACGCTTGTTCAGGCCGGTAACCTGGTGTCCATCTACGCTTTTCTCATTATGCTCTTTGCTGTTATAGCCGGAATAATCATTGCCCGCGTTGGCTATGTCTTTTTTGCTGCAACCGGTGTTGCTTTTTGCATGCTGGGTAGTTTTGCAGGCGCCTTCGCTGACACTATCAGCGAACTCATGTTGTCTCGGGCGTTTGAGGGGCTGGGCTGGCTGGTTGGGGCGGTTGCTTTGCCGACGCTGTTAAGCACATTGGCATTGCCGAAAGATCGTCCAGTTGTAATGGGACTATGGGCTGCATTTATGCCTTTCGGATCCGGTGGTATGTTGTTTCTTGCGCCTGCGCTACAATCGGTTGGCGGTTGGCGATTATGCTGGGTCGTTGCTTCAGTCCTGTCTCTTGTCGGCTTTGTGACAGTGGTGCTGGTTTGCTACTGGCAGCGTGCATCATTGCGCCAGCTAAAAAATGCAGACTCTACCTGGAACCTTGCTGATCTGCGACAACTTGAATCGATTGCAGTTATGCTGTGCTTTCTGTGCTATTCCTTTCAATTCGTATCAGTAACCGCTTTTTTGCCTACCCTGTTAGTTCAGGACTCAGGCATGCTGTTAACAAACGCATCCTATTGGGCAGCTTTGGTCTTGCTGTCAAATGCCACTGGGAATCTTGCTGCAGGATGGTTAATCAACTCAGGATTCAAGCAATCTCATATTCTTGCGGCCAGCTTTCTACTAATGGGTTTTTTTGCTTGCATAGCACTTAGCATTTCATACACGCCGGTTCGTATAGCTGCTGCAATTTTAATGGCCTCAGTTGGTGGTGTTATTCCGGGAACACTGTTTAGCACGGCTGCGACAATTGCGTCTTCTTCTGCAAGTGTGGGAATTATCATTGGATTCATGATAATGGGCATTGGTGCCGGGCAGCTCTCAGGTCCGATAGCCGTGACCAGATTAATCGAATGGACTGGTCATTGGTACTCCGGAGGAATGATGGCCTTAGTGGTAGCCGCGCTTGGAATCGTATTCGCACGATGGCTACACAAACTTCCGGCAGTTACAAAAGAGGCGACAAGCTAAATGCCTGACTGATTCAAGTAAGCCTTTAAATGTGCACTGAATTTGTCTGCTTTCATATAGCCCACAACGCGACCGGCAGTCAGTTCTGTTCCCGCCCGGTCATATAAGATTATTCCGGGTGGCCCGAACAAACCGAATCGTTTCAACAGGGCTTTGTCGTCTGCATCGTTCTTAGTAACATCTGCTTGAAGCAATACGGCGTCAGTCAGTTGTTCCTTCACGCTTGCATCAGGAAAGGTGAAGGCTTCCATTTCTTTGCAGCTCACGCACCAGTCGGCGTAGAAATCAAACATAACCGGACGACCCTGTGCCTTTGCCGCTGCCAGCGCATTGTCGAGATCTGCTTCGCTTTTCACCCGTTGGAAGGTGACATGCTCATCGACAATATTGGCCTGACCGTTACTGCCTGCTTGTTGACCGACGACACCTCGAAGCGGTGACAACATACTGGTATTGCCAGAGAGCGCGCCGATCATGAGTACTACTCCATAAATGATGGCGATCAGTCCGAAGCTTTTGCCAAATCGCTGTGTGCCGCGACTCTCGCTATCCAGACGATCGGTTCCACCGAAGAATATACCGGCAAAGATGGCCAACATCGCATACATCATCATGATGACGCCGCCGGGTAAAAATCGTGACAACATATAGATTGCAACGGCGATCAGTATCACGCCGAAAATGCGCTGAGTGGTATCCATCCAGCCACCAGCTTTAGGCATCCATTTTCCGAGCGATGTGCCAATAAATAACAGCGGTGTGCCCATACCAATACCGATGGCGAACAAGGCAATGCCGCCGATGGTGGCATCACCGGTTTTGGCGATATACGCAAGGGCAGCAACCAAAGGAGGTGTTACACAAGGGCCAACAATCAGTGCAGACAACACACCCATTACCGCTACGCCTGTGTAAGTACCACCGCGTTGTTTGTTGGATAAGTCGTTTACCTTCGCCTGCAATGCACTTGGCATCTGCAACTGGAATAAACCAAACATCGACAAAGCCAAAATTACAAATAACGCGGCAAAAGCGCTCAGTACCCAAGGGTTCTGAAACAAGGGTTGTATGTTGTAACCGGATAAGCCGACCAGGATGCCGAGTACTGCAAATACCGATGCCATAGACATGACATAGACAAGTGAAAGGCTGAATGCTTTGGCCGTGCTTATCTTCTCACCGTGCCCAACAATCAAACTCGAAAGAATCGGAATCATGGGGTACACACACGCCGTAAACGCGAGCAATAGGCCGGCTATGTAGAACGCCAGTGCAATCAGTCCAAGATTTCCAGCTTCGAGCAATTTGGTCAGCTTGTCTTGTTCGGTTTCTGGTAAAACAGTGGCCTGATTTGTTGCGTTAGCCGTGCTGGCAACAGTGGTTTGCGCAGCAATCGCAGGTTTAACAGTGTTGGCTGAGCTGCGGCTACCGCTATCAGCGTTCGTCGCACCGGTGAATAAAACGGGTATTGTTACCGATTCAGGCGGGAAGCAAACGCCGATGTCAGCACAGCCCTGGTAGAACACCTCAAGATTCGCCGTTTGCAGGTTCTCTGCATTATCGACGGATACCCGCGCCGTCGGTACCTCTCTTAAAACTTCGACATCACCAAAGAACTCATCAGTTTGCATCTGGCCTCGATCTACATCTATTTCTGCAACCGTTGCGTTATCAGCCTCAGTGAGTTCAAAATCGACCTTGTCGCGATAGAGGTAGTAGCCGGGCTGAATCAGCCATTGAATACTGATTTTGCCGTTACTCGCATCGGTTAAAGATGCAACGAACGCTTCTGAAGGATGCAGAAGCGCTTCGGGTTCAGCGCCAAACGAAGGTTTGTTTTTCAGAATGTCTTGAATATTGAGCTTACTGGCACTGGTGTCTGCAGCTAGTACGTTGGTCTTCTGTGCTACTTGCGATGCAGGCAGTTCAACCATGAATGATTTTGTGGTCGGTGGATAACACAGACCCATATCAGCACAGCCTTGAAAGCCAACCGTGAGATTGAATGATTTGGCCGTGCCGTTGTTAGCCGAGCCGTTGTTAAAAATGGGCAGTGGAATGCTTATGCTATTGCGAAAGACGTTACTTTTTCCAAAATAGTCGTCCTCGTGAATGAGTGGCTCGGGGTAAGCTGGCGACCCGATTGAGACGCTCGGGTCATCAGATTCAAAATTGAATTTTTTCTGGTACAGATAATAGCCTTCGGCAATATCAAAATTGACCTGTACTCCATCACTGGACACCTCAACCATTTCTGAACTGAACGCTTCCTCGACCGGCAGCGGGGACGGGCCCTCACCAAAAATGGATTTAAGCGCGTGCGCGGGGCTTGTCAGGATGGCTAGCGCCAGCGACGTCAGCACCACAATACCCATAAGGGCACTACGTGTTGGCGTCTGAAAAAATTTCACAGCAATTATGTCCCTGGATTGTAATCGTGGTGTGGTGCTGAAGCTGTAGTGCTTCATGTTCTGTACCAGCCCGGCCAAGTAACGTCTGAGTCCGCACATTTATTGCGGCTTCTCAATTATATTTTAGCTAAGTCCTTGTAAGAACTCTGATGAACCGATAGGTTCATTAAACGAGTGTGTTCCGGAGCCCGATTATGCCCTACCTGTTTTTACTTTTTATCATTATGCCAATCGCTGAAATTGCCGTGCTGATACAGGTGGGCGGGTCTATAGGTGTCTGGACAACCATTGGTATCGTCATTTTGACAGCGATTATTGGCACCTTCATGCTTCGCCAGCAGGGTTTGGCCACACTGAATAAGGCTCAACAGCGGATGCAACAGGGTGAAATGCCTGCCCAGCAAATGCTCGAGGGCTTATTGCTACTGATTGGTGGAGTGCTGCTGCTCACTCCCGGATTTATCACTGATTTTTTTGGGTTTTGTACGCTTGTACCGGTGAGCCGTCAGTTTCTGGCCAAAAAGCTTGCCGAGCGCTCTGTTGGAAACATGAATATATTCGTTGGCGGTTCGTCGTTTGGTGGGGGAGCGGGCATCGACCCGGCCAAAAATAACGCGGGCGACGCACCAAAAGGCCCGCAGGCTCAGGTGTCTCCGGGTGGTCAGCCCGACGCATCAAGCACCCAAAAGACGTCCAAAAATGGTGGCGATATCATTGAGGGTGATTATCGCCACTTGGATTAGCCAATTATTCGACTATTTTTGCCTTTCCCCCTTGATTTAGTTTTCCCCATCATTAGAATTAGCACTCGCTTAAGGTGAGTGCTAACAAGCAAGCTCATCGCGACCCTTTTAACAAATCGTTCTGGAGTTTGAACATATGAAAATTCGTCCTTTGCATGACCGCGTGGTCATCAAGCGTATGGAAGAGGAACGCACTAGTGCCGGTGGCATTGTGATCCCTGATTCTGCTACTGAAAAGCCCGTGCGTGGTGAAGTTATTTCAGTCGGAAAAGGCAAGATTGCAGAAAATGGTGATGTTCGTCCATTGGACGTCAAAGCCGGCGATTCGGTGCTGTTCGGAAAATACTCAGGTACCGAGATCAAGATCGAAGGTGAAGATCTGCTGGTGATGCGTGAAGACGACATCATGGGCATCTTCGAAGGCTAGGCTGTCGAAACAGTCCCCAATTTCAGTGCTGATGGCTTTCATTGCGATCAGCCAAATGATTAACAGGAAAAAATTCAATGAGTGCTAAAGAAGTCCGTTTTTCTGATGCCGCACGCAGCAAAATGCTGGTCGGCGTCGATACCCTTGCCAATGCAGTCAAGGTTACCCTCGGTCCTAAGGGCCGTAATGTTGTACTAGACAAAGCTTTTGGCGCCCCGACAGTCACCAAAGATGGTGTTTCTGTTGCCAAAGAAATCGAGCTGGAAGACAAGTTTGAAAACATGGGTGCGCAGATGGTTAAAGAAGTTGCTTCGCAAACTTCTGATATCGCTGGTGACGGAACCACTACAGCTACCGTACTGGCTCAAAGCATCGTTCGCGAAGGCTTGAAGTCAGTTGCTGCCGGTATGAACCCAATGGATCTGAAACGTGGTATCGATAAAGCGGTTGTTGCAGCGACTGCCGAATTGGCGTCTATGTCTGAGCCATGTAATGATGCTAAATCAGTTGCGCAGGTTGGTACTATCTCTGCAAACAGCGACGATTCTATTGGCCAGATCATTGCTGATGCAATGGAAAAAGTCGGTAAAGAAGGCGTTATTACTGTTGAAGAGGGCAAATCGCTCGACAACGAACTTGAAGTTGTTGAAGGTATGCAGTTTGACCGCGGTGACTTGTCTCCATACTTCATCACCAATCAGGACGCTATGAGCGCCGAGTTGGAAGAGCCGTATGTTCTGTTGTTTGACAAGAAAATCTCTAACATCCGTGACTTACTGCCGGCACTGGAAGCAGTTGCTAAATCTTCAAAGCCACTACTGATCATCGCTGAAGACATCGAAGGCGAAGCACTGGCTACGTTGGTTGTTAACAGCATGCGCGGCATCATCAAAACTGTGGCTGTTAAAGCACCTGGTTTTGGCGATCGTCGTAAAGCGATGTTGCAAGACATTGCTATTTTGACTGGTGGACAGGTAATTTCTGAAGAGGTTGGATTGTCTCTGGACAAGGTAACGTTGGAAGATCTTGGTACAGCCAAGCGCGTTACCGTTGATAAAGACAACACAACCGTTGTTGACGGTGCTGGTTCGTCTGATGAAATCAATGCACGTGTTGATCAGATTCGTGCACAGATCGAGCAGGCAACTTCTGACTACGACAAAGAAAAGCTACAAGAGCGAGTTGCAAAGCTTGCTGGTGGTGTTGCTGTTATTAAAATCGGTGCTGCAACCGAAGTTGAAATGAAAGAAAAGAAAGACCGTGTTGACGATGCTTTGCATGCAACTCGTGCCGCTGTCGAAGAGGGCATTGTTGCTGGTGGTGGAGTTGCTCTGGTTCGTGCAATTGGTGCTGTTGATAACGTCAAAGGCGACAACCACGAGCAAGACGTTGGTATCAGTATCGCCAAGCGTGCAATGGAAGAGCCGTTACGTCAGATCGTATCGAATGCTGGCGATGAGCCTTCTGTTGTCGTTGCCAAGGTCCGTGAAGGCAGCGGTAACTTCGGTTACAACGCAGCTTCTGGGGAATACGGTGATATGGTTGATATGGGTATTCTCGACCCAACAAAAGTCACACGTTATGCTCTGCAAAATGCGGCATCTGTAGCTGGTCTGATGATCACCACAGAAGCGATGATCGCTGATAAGCCATCTGAAGGTGGTGCTGCTGCTGGCGGTGGCATGCCTGACATGGGCGGCATGGGTGGTATGGGTGGTATGGGCGGAATGATGTGATCACCCGCACATAACGCTGGAAATTAAGAAACCCTCGTCTTTTGGCGGGGGTTTTTTTTTCTGAATAGTATCGACCTGTAAAGTGTGCGCAATGCACGTTTTTTAGCGACTAATACGTCGTCAGAAAGACAAATCCGAGATCGGAAACACGCTCGGCCGCTGCAATTTAATTCTTAACTGAATAATTTTCTCTGACACTTTCTCTCTACCCGTAAAGGGCCCATACGACAGGCTTCAGAGAGGGTATTCGATGCCGATATCTTTACAAGCACACCATGGCTCGTCTATAGCTGGCAGTGGTGACATTGTGAACCGAGCGTATCGCGTACCAGAGTCAATCCTGGTACTGGACCGAGACCAGATTTTTGAAGCTTCAGAATCTACTGGATAAAATTTCAACATCAAGACCAGCCCTGAAGCTGGCTGTGGTGTTGATGTGCTCGGTATTCATTCTACAAATGCTGATGATGCTGCCCTTGCTATGGGCGCGCTATGACTCGTCGATAAACGAGCTGAAAGAGCAGGAGCGCAGCGCGATACAAAGTATTCTGAATTTCAACTCTCCTGAAGATATCACCAATCCGCAAAGCCTGATCAACAACGTGATGATCGGGCTCTTGATGACCGACACCGCAGGTAATCCCGTTATCACCCAAGGCGAACTTCCCGAATTTGAAAGTCTGGCGCAGACGACCAATCAGTCCAGTAAAAACCGCAGTGGGTCTGTCGATGTTATGTGGTTTCTGGAAAGCAAGAAAGGCAGAATACTGGCGACGGCTCGGATAAACACGTGGCCATTGACCAAGCGCGCTTTGTTCTTTACTGCGCTGGTCGTATTTGCAGCCTTGATGATCAGTATCGTTTCAGGGCTAATCGCTCTATGGCGCACCAATCGAGCCTACATTTATCCGGTCATGGGTCTTACCGACTTGTTGCGCGAAAGCCGCGAAAACAGTCAAGGCCGCGTTCCGGAAAAAATTGAATACACTGATACAGAGGATCTTGTTCCACTTGCAGATGAATTCAACAATCTTATCGAAGCGCAACAGCGAGCTGCCCGTCAGGTAAAAGTAAAACAGCAGTACCTGGAATTTGCAGCTCATCATGACCCGCTGACTCATTTGCCTAATCGTCTGATGTTTGAAGACAAACTCAAGACTACGGTTGCGCACGCCACTGCTAACGACGAACCATTCGTTGTTTTTCTGGTTGATCTGGATAACTTCAAATTCTTCAATGATCAGTACGGTCATTTGGTTGGCGATAAAATGGTTGCTGAAATCGGAAATCGCCTGCAAACACTTATGCGTGATATCGCTTTGGTCGCGCGTCTCGATGGTGACGAATTTGTCGTCATTCAAAAGAATGTCGGAGAACGACCGGAAGCTGAAGAAATAGCTCGCCGTATTATGAACATAGCAACCAATCCTTTCGAATACCGAGGATTTACTCTGAAAGCAGCTGTATCAGTTGGTATTTCCCGCTTTCCCGTCGATGTACATAGCGGGGAAGATGAAGAGATGATGGGTGAGGAAATTGTCAACAATGCGGCGGTAGCTTTGCAGGAAGCCAAGAGTAATGGTAAAAACCAATATCAGGTGTTCAACGAGAAGATGCGCAGTAGGCTCACAGATCGCATCAGTCTGGAACAGGATTTAAAAGTTGCCATTCAGGAAGGGCAGTTTGAGGTTTACTATCAACCAAAAGTAAATATTCACACAAGGCAGGTTACTGGTTCAGAAGCACTGGTTCGCTGGAAGCACCCAACCAAAGGATTCATATCACCCGAGCAGTTTGTACCCGTAGCGGAAGAGGCGGGCATGATAATCGAACTAGGCGAGTGGATATTAAGAACCGCCTGTCAACAGACTCGCAAGCTACAGCAGTTGGGTTTTCATTCGCTCAACATAGCGGTGAACATTTCAACCGTACAATTCACCGACGGCAATTTATTGCCAATGGTGAGCAAGGCGTTAAAAGATACAAAGCTGCCACCAGAGTTTCTTGAGCTGGAGATTACTGAAAGTGCGGTTATGCATGATCCTGAAGAGGTCATTAACTCACTGCATGAACTCAGTCGATTTGGACTTGGATTGGCAATAGATGATTTTGGTACCGGCTATTCATCGCTGGCCTATCTCAAACGATTTCCGGTACATACGTTGAAAATTGACCGTGCTTTTATTACCGATATATCCAGTGATAATGACGACGTCGCTATAGTTGAGGCTGTACTTGGCCTTGGTAAGCACTTCAATATGAAAGTGGTTGCTGAAGGTGTCGAGGACGAAGATCAGCTGCTGTTTCTGCAAAGTCAGGGCTGTGATATAGCTCAGGGCTATTACATCAGTAAGCCAATGCCGGTTGCCATGTACCTGGCCTGGCTGCGAAACTGGAAGTACGGTGTTCAGGGTATTGATGAGCCTGGTAACGTGCTTGATATGAATGCCGCCAAACAGAAAAAATTCGGTACCTGATCGATCTGCCTGACGCTTCATTAGGTTCAATTCACTCTTAACTCCTGTTCTTTTTTCAATTCGCGATTGTGTTGCGCTGTGTGTCTGTGCACAATTAGCCAATGGCTATCTCAAATGAAAAACGCTGCGGTTGGTGTCTGGGCAGCGAATTGTATATTTCCTACCATGACGCCGAGTGGGGAGTGCCTTGCTATGACTCGCAAGCCTTATTCGAAATGTTGAATCTCGAAGGTGCACAGGCCGGTTTGAGCTGGATTACCATATTGAACAAGCGAGAGAACTATCGACGTTTGTTCGCCAATTTTGAGGCAGTCAAAGTCGCGCGATTTAAGGCTGCAAAAATTGACAAGCTGGTTCTTGATGCCGGGATTGTTCGACATCGTCAGAAGATCGAAGCAGTAGTTGCAAACGCTAAAATTGTTGTTGAGATGGAAAAAAATGGCGAACCTTTGGTTGATTACCTGTGGTCGTTTGTTGACTACAAAATCATCCAGAACAAACACAAGACCATGGCTACGGTTCAAAGCAGTACAGAGCAATCGGTGTTAATGAGTAAGTCGCTCAAAAAACGCGGATTCAAATTTGTCGGCGCCACCACTTGCTATGCATTTATGCAAGCCTCGGGAATGGTAAATGACCACATGGTTTCATGTCCCGGATACAAACAAGTGCAAGCATTAGCTGCGAAAACCAAGAAACCCGTACACTGGAAAAAGTAGGAGCATGACTAACTCAGTGCTTGATAGCTTGCCCCTGTGGCAAATGCTGCTGGTAGGGCTGTGTTTTATCTGGAGTGGTTTTGTGCGCTCCGGTCTGGGCTTTGGCGGGGCAGCGCTAACGTTGCCGTTGCTGCTTATGTTTGAGAACAACCCGCTCATTTTTCTTCCAGCCATCTGTTTTCAACTGTTGTTCTTCTCGTTACTTACCGTGTTTACGCGTTTAGGCAATGTGGACTGGAGTTTCTTAATTAAAATACTGGCAGCTCTTGCTATACCTTTTGCCATAGGGCTTATTGGCCTGTTGAATTTACCGGGTACACTGTTGACCAGCATTGTTTACATCAGCACTTTGATTTACGGCATTGGCTATGTTTGCAATTATATATTTTCCAGTAATAGTAAATTAGTGGATGTCGTGTTTTTAAGTTTTGGTGGTTATGTCAGTGGGGTATCGCTGATTGGAGCACCGTTAATTGTCGCCGTTGGTGGACGATACTTGTCACAGCTGAAAATGCGCGACACATTTTTCGCATTGTGGATTGTGTTGGTGGTATTAAAAATAAGTGCGTTTGTCGCCGCAGACGTTAACCTGCAATGGCGTTTGGCCTTAATATCGTTTCCATTGGCAGGTATTGGTCACTATCTTGGCTTGAAAGCCCATCAACGCATTGCCAGTGGTGATCGAAAAGTGTTTGAGCGTTTCATTGGCGGTGGATTGATTGCAGTATCGCTTCTGGGTTTGTTCAATTTGCTAAGGTTGATGTGATATGCGTACTTTAATCTTATGAACCTGCTGATGTTAAGTGATGTCAGTTTTTCCATTGGCCAGACTAACATTCTAAACAATATCAGTTTCGATTCTGATCATCGACGAATTGGTGTTGTGGGAAGAAATGGTTCAGGTAAGTCAACGCTTGCGCGATTGCTGTGCGGACTCGTCGCCCCTACCAGTGGCAAACTTAGCGTGGCTGGAATAGATGTAGCAAACGATCGACGCAACGCCATTAGAACCGTGGGTATGTTGTTTCAGAATCCGGATCATCAGATTATCTTTCCAACCGTAGAAGAAGAGCTGGTTTTTGGCTTGCGGCAGTTGGGTCAATCACCAGCCGACGCGAAAACTGCAGCGCTTGCTATGCTGGAAAAATTTGAATGCAGTCAGTGGGCCAGTCAATCTGTGAGCACCTTGTCGCAGGGTCAACGCCACCTGGTTTGTCTATTGGCAGTGCTTCTGATGCAACCAAAAGTTGTTGTACTGGATGAACCTTATGCTGGTCTTGATATTCCAACTACCATGCAGCTTAAGCGAACCCTGGAAGCGATTGACGCAGCTGTTGTACATATCAGTCATGATCCTGCAATGCTTGCGAACTACGACCATGTGCTGTGGATGGAAAGGGGCAAAATAGAGGCGCAAGGGATGCCAGCTGAAACGTTGAACGCATTCAGCGAACGAATGCTGCAGATAGGAACCACCCATGCTCTCGTTTGAGTCACCGGTGCAAACCCTTTGGCATGGCGTTCCGGTTGTCTGGAAGCTATTGGCTGTTCTGCTTTGCACGCTCCTGCTGTTTATCCTCGATTCCATCTGGGTGCAAGTTTTTGCACTGGTAGTCTGTGGTATTCTCTACGTCATAGGTGGTCGTGAATTTTTTATAGCCGGCGTGAAGCGCCTGAGCTTTATCTGGCCCTTCCTGCTGGTTATTCTTCTTTGGCATGCACTGACTAACACGGCAATGCAAGGGCTCATGATTTCATTGCGGCTTATCGCTATTCTGGGCATTTCAAATTTGATGACCATGACCAGTCGTTTGTCTGACTTGCTTGGTTTGATTCATAAAGGGCTCACTCCATTCAGGCACTTAGGGCTCAATACTCGACCTGTTGAAATAGCGGTCGCGCTGGTTGTGCGTTTCGCACCCATTTTTATTAGCAAAGGCACGGCACTGCGGGATGCGTGGAAAATGCGTTCCCGAAAAAAGCCTGGCTGGCGAATTGTTTTTCCGTTGAGTCTTGCGGCAATTGATGATGCGGAGCAGGTTGCTGATGCGCTAAAGGCGCGTGGTGGTACTTTGCAGCAGCGTGATTAGAATTTAAGTTCAAGAGATCAAGTACCATGGACCGAGATATTGTTTTTATCGCGTTATTTGCTGCATTGATTGCCGCACTTGGATTCATACCACAATTGACCTTAGGTTTTGGCGTACCCATCACTGCACAAAGTCTGGGCATTATGTTGTGCGGTACGGTACTCGGCTCGAAGCGTGGTGCATTGGCAGCATTGTTGTTTGTCGTATTGGTGCTCGCAGGCTTGCCACTGTTGTCAGGTGGTCGGGGCGGTATCGGTTTATTGGCTACGCCTTCGGCAGGGTTTCTATTGGCATGGCCGGTAGCGGCATTTGTAACTGGCTTTATTGTCGAACGAGTGCGCTCAGTTCCGATGGCCGTTATCGCAACTCTTGCGTCAATAGTTGGTGGCATTGTGGTGTTGTATGCGTTTGGTGTTGTCGGCATGTCAATTAATCTTGGTAAATCTATTTCCGAGTCGGCCATGTTAGTGCTTGCCTTCATACCGGGAGATTTGGTCAAGGCCGTTATTGCCGGATTGATTACCGCTGCCTTATTAAAAGCGCGGCCGCAAAGTATTCTGGCTCGTGCGTGATTTTTACTGATGAGCGAGAATCTCATTGAACAAAGTATTTTGCAACGCCGCTCGGTACGTGCCTATCTACCTGATGTTGTTGATCGTTCAACCATTGAAGCCATTTTAAAATGCACAAGACAAGCACCAAGCGGTGCGAATTTGCAACCCGGCCAATTTCATGTACTAACGGGCGATGCGCTGGCTAAACTTAAAAATAAGTTAAGTCTTGCTGTCGCTGACAACCGCCCCGTCGTCACTGAGTATTCTTATTTCCCACCAGCATTGTCAGCCGAACTTAAAGCCCGGCAACGGGCCGCAGGTTATGCTTTATACAAAGCACTTGGCATAGAAAAACGCGATACTAAAGGGCGTCGCGAACAATTTTCTCGCAACTACCAGTTCTTCGATGCACCGGTTGGTGTGGTCGTTTGCATAGATCAAGATATGGGGAAGGGCTGTTTCATGGATTTGGGTATGGCGCTAATGAATTTTTTTGTCAGTGCGCATAGCCGAGGTCTGGGCACCAGTGGCATCGGTGCGTTAGCGAATTATGCTGACGTGGTGCATGAGTGTCTTGAATTGCCCGCAGATGAAATGGTGGTGTGTGGTATTGCATTGGGTTTTGCTGATACCACGAATCCGGTGAATGCCGTTGAGACGACGCGAGAGCCGGTTGATGCGTTTGCGCGTTTTTACGGGTTTGATAGTTAGGTTGAAAAATTAACTATCAGACTTGCGCCTCAACCAACAGTGCAGTACCCAACCCACCAGCTGCAGCAATAGCAGCAATACCAAAGCCATTGGTTTGTTGTAACTCACTGTATAGCCGAGTGAGCAATACTGCGCCGGATGCGCCTATCGGGTGGCCGCGTGCCAGTGCACCACCGCCGAGGTTGCAAATGGCTTCATCGATCCCGCTTTGCTGCAAACACGCAATTGCCTGAACTGCGTAAGCTTCCATTATTTCAGCTCGTACCAGGTCGGCTGTTTTAATACCTTCAGCTGCCAATGCAGAGTTGATTGCTGCCAAAGGTGCAAGCCCGGGTAGTTCGGGATTTGAACCCAGCGTTGCACCTGAGGCTATGCGCATTCTTGAACCGCTTAATTTATCAGCGATGGATTGCGACACCAGTAAACAAAATGCAGCCCCGTCAGCTGCAACGGCTGCGTTCGCTGCACTAATATTACCGGTAATACGTGCTGCTCGATCGCATACGCGGGTGGTTAAAGTGCGGGTAAAGCTATCGACATGAATGCCACCCATTGCAACAATCTCAGTTTGCATCTTTGCACTGGCAAGCAGGGCTTTTGCATGACTGTTGATCGCCCAGTCGTTCTGCGCATTGAATGATATGCGCAGGTCTTCTCCCAGCTTATCTGCAGCTTGCGCCATATCCGGATCGCGATCTGGCCACGGTGTAAAAGGCGGTTGATCGTACGCTTGTAGTTCTTGAGAATCTTTACTGGTTTGAAAGCGTTGTGGTCGTTGCGAATAACTTTCAACACCACCAGCGATAACCATGGATGCGCGACCAGATGTGATCATGTCTTTGGCGAGCAGCACCGCATCCATTGCGCTACAACATTGCCTGTCGATACTCAATCCGGCAACAGACTCATTCAAGCCTGCGGCAAGACTAACCAGGCGAGCGGGGTTGCCGCCAGCACCCAGTGCGTTACCAACAATAACTTCGTCTATGTTTGCGTGGTCGACGTTTGCATCAGCGATAAGTGCGTTTATAACAGGTGCGGCAAGTTCGTGTAAGTTCAAACTCGCCAGTGCCCCGCCACGCGGGGCAATAGGTGAGCGTTTAGCAGCGATGAGAAAGCAAGCACCGCTCATGTGGGATCATATTGCCTTTCTACCGATTGTAAATCCGGCTTGCCGGATGCCAGTATGGGTAGACTATCGACAAATGTAATGTCACGTGGTGCTTTGAGGGCGCCGAGTTCCTCTCGACAATATTTCAACAGTTGTGCACGCAGTTGCTGAGTTTCCACAGCTTCAACAACAGCAATTAAAACAGAACCACGTTTGCTGTCGTTTGTTGCGATGACTACGCAGTGCCGTACTGCTTCGTGATTGTTTAGCAGGTTTTCGATTTGTTCGGGAAACACCATGTTGTCGGCAATGTTAACCATGCGCGAGCGTCGTCCAGTCAAATATAAATTGGCTTGATCATCGATATAACCCATTTCGCCTATGCATAGAAATCCGTTGTACCATCGTGTATCGGGCTCTATGCCATCACAATACTGTTCAAACAGGTAAGGGCTTTTGATCCAGATTTCCCCTACACAACCGTTGTCCAAATGATCTGTTGAATGAGTATCTGAATCAACCGGCATTATTTTCATTTGAACTTGCGGGTATAACTTGCCTACCGAGTCAATCGGCGTTGTGTTATCGCCCATGGTTATGAAGCTGGTTTCAGATGCACCGTAAAACTCCTTCACTGTTGCATTGGGAAAGTGGTTTGCAACCAGAGATGCGGTGTACTCGTCGAGTTTGCCGCCACCACAAAACAGATACCGAAGTTGTGTATTTTTTTCCACCGCTGGTTTTACGCTACTGCACAGCAAACGAAGCTGTGTCGGGGTTGCATACAAAACGCTGGACTTAAGATGCGCTATTGCTCTGAGTTGCTTGTTGGGACGCAAGTCGGCTAGTGCATGAACATCAGCACCAATCCACGCAGCTTCCAGTGCAGCATACAGGGCTAGCGAATGCGACGCGCGCCCGATAATGGCATAGCTGTCTGCACTGGATATGTCGTCTTGTTCTTTTGTCACCAGGAAACTGTTTATCCAGGATGACTGAGTTCTTCGGATGCGCTTGGGTTTGCCGTTGCTGCCGGAACTAAGGCATTGTAAGTAGCTCTGTTCCTCCGTGTTAAAACTGTGTTCCCGGCGGTTGGCGATCAATGTTGAAACCGATTCGCTATGGACACAGAATTCAACTCCCTGACATAATGCCTGACGAACTGCCTGCAGTGTACTTTCGCAATTGACATCTTTAATAAAGTGCACGCCGCCTACAATATGAGTTGTAGTATCAGGCTTTGGAATCGCGGCGGTGCGCTCGGGTTGTCCATCGGCATTGAGCAAAGCCGAGGCTTCGTGCCACTTGAACCGGAGTTGCGCGATCTGCTTGGTAGTTGCGTTCATAAGCTGGTCTAAAACTAATGCAATACGATACACCAATCTGTGCACAGTCCGGTAAAACCGCCTATTCTCACCCTGTTACCAGCACATAAACTTATACCCATTCTCTGGAGTTACCATGCACGTTAAAAAAATTGGCCCGATAATCCTTGCTTGCGCATTTTTGTCTGGCTGCGCCGGCAGCGGACCGACTCTTGATGAAATCGCTAAATCGGCAGAGTCCGTACTTGGTAGTACAGGTAGTGGTGGACTTACCAGCGGTGACATAACTGCCGGACTGAAAGAAGCACTGACTAAAGGGTCTTCGCAGGTGGTGGGTCAACTTGGCCAGTCTGGTGGTTTTGCAAATGATCCGGTCATTCGAATCCCACTACCACGCTCTCTGGTCAAGGCTCGTGATTTTGCCGATAAAGTCGGGCTGGCTAAATCGTTCGACGATCTTGAACTTCGCCTGAATAAAGCGGCAGAGCTTGCCACACCCAAAGCCAAGCAACTTTTTGTTGGTGCTATCCGTGATATGAGTGTTCAGGATGCCAAAGGTATATTGCAAGGGCCGGACGATGCGGCGACAACGTATTTTCGCGAAAAAACCGGTTCTTCGATCAAAACCGAAATGCGGCCACTGGTTGATAGCGCACTGGCAGAAGTGGGTGCCGTACAAACCTTTAACTCATTGTTAAAACAGTACCGGTCTATTCCTCTGGCGCCGAAGGTTGATGCCGATCTGACCGGCCACGTAGTTGATAAGGGCTCAGACGGGATTTTCCATTATTTGGCGGAAGAAGAAAAATCAATTCGAACCAATCCATTAGAGCGCACAAGTGATCTTTTAAAGCGTGTATTTGGCGCGCAATGAGACTTTATTGGCGCTAAACCAGTAGAATAGTCGGCTAATCACGTACCAAATAAAAGATTCTTTAGCGAGACACCCCTATGCGTCGTGCAGTTATCACAGGTATCGGTATTGTTTCCTGTTTAGGCAACAACAAACAACAGGTCACTGAGTCATTGCGTGACGGCAAGTCAGGTATTACTGCTCGAGAGATCTATCAGGAAATGGGCCTGCGCAGCCATGTTGCGGCGCGTCCGGACATTGATTTAAAAGAGAATATTGATCGTAAGCAATTGCGTTTTATGGGTGAAGCAGCCGCCTATGCCTATATATCAATGCGCGATGCCATTAGTGATGCTGGCCTTTCGGATGACGAGGTGTCGAACGAGCGCACCGGAATCATTGCAGGTTCTGGTGGTGGCTCGGCTTTCAGCCAGGTTGAAGCTGCGGATATTTTGCGCGATCGCGGGATACGCAGAGTAGGTCCTTATCGGGTAACTCAGACAATGGGCTCGACGGTATCAGCATGTTTGGCAACGCCATTCAAAATCCGCGGCACCAACTATTCTATTTCATCTGCCTGTTCTACCAGCGCGCATTGTATTGGCAACGCTCTGGAACTTATTCAGCTTGGTAAGCAAGATCGGATATTTGCCGGTGGCGGTGAAGAGGAACACTGGTCATTAAGTTGTATGTTTGATGCAATGGGTGCGTTATCAACCAAGCGCAATGACACACCCGAATTGTCCTCTCGCGCATACGATGCCGATCGAGACGGATTTGTGATTGCCGGTGGTGGCGGTATGGTCGTTGTTGAGGAGCTTGAAACTGCCAAGGCGCGTGGTGCGA
>Ga0114956_1001114_pt1 | contig 20934 bp, 16 predicted proteins | sample MaitaG_FD_87304 | JGI IMG/M metagenome (GOLD analysis project Ga0114956, IMG submission 87304) | Marine algal microbial communities from Maine, USA - Maine_Asex2 metaG | ecosystem: Host-associated > Algae > Red algae > Unclassified | place: Maine, USA | collected 2015-01-05
ACGTCCGGCGTTTCTTGGTACTGAAGTCCAGAACATTCAACGTAATCGAGATGATGTCAAAGTGATTGTTCGGTACCCGGCTAAAGAGCGCGCGTCTATTGAATCTTTGCAACGCTTACCAATCAGAACACCCAGTGGTGAAGAGATTCCACTTGGCAGTGTCGCTAACGTGGATGTAGGCCGTGGTTTCTCTTCAATAAAACGAGTTGATCGTCGACGCACACTGAATGTTGAAGCTGACATAGACAAAGAAACCGCTGACATTGAAGCCATCAAGACTGACCTGCAAAGTTTTTTCGAATCCATCAAAGGGCAGTACCCTGATATTCGGGTGTCACTTGAAGGTGAGGCAAGGGAGCAACGTGAGTCTTTTGGCAGTTTGAAAAGCGGGTTGCTGTTCGTATTATTAGTTATCTATACGTTGCTGGCAATTCCATTCAAGAGCTATCTACAACCGTTGATGGTTATGTGCGTGATTCCATTTGGTGTTGTTGGTGGGATTTTGGGTCATATGATTATGGGTATGAGTCTGAGCATCATGAGTTACATGGGTATGCTGGCGCTATGTGGTGTTGTGGTAAACGATTCGCTGGTGCTGGTAGACTACGTTAATCGCCGCCGTACTGAAGGTATCCCGCTGTTCAGCTCAGTCAGAATTGCCGGCGTCGCTCGATTCAGAGCGGTGATACTGACATCACTAACCACGTTCTTTGGATTGGTGCCGCTGATATTTGAAAGTAGCACACAAGCACAGTTTCTTATCCCTATGGCGGTATCGCTTGGCTTTGGAATTCTATTCGCGACCATCGTTACGCTGATTCTCATTCCAGTCAATTATCTGGTACTCGAGGATATCAAGCGGTTGTTTGGCGTGAAGGATCGTCGTTTTGCAACAGCCAAAGAGCAGCCGTCCTGACGTGCGTTCGACTTCCGAGCAGGCTGAACTTGAGGCAGCAATACGAGATCTGTTTGAGCATAAGATTGTGTTTAATGAGTATCTTGGTTTTGAGATTGGTGACTACTCGAAGGGTTCAGTAACTATCGGATTCGATATGCGGCCTGAACTTATCGGACACTTCATGCACGGACGACTGCACGGTGGCGTTATTTCAGCGGTACTCGATGCCGCTGGAGGCCTGGCGGTGATATGGGCAATTGCGGAACTGTACTTCGATGAGACTGTTGATCAAATCATGGAGCGCTTCAAAGCGCTGGCAACCATCGATATTCGGGTTGATTATCTGCGACCGGGTACTGGAGAGAAATTTTACGCCCAGGCCAGTGTTGTTCGGCTAGGACGCCGCATTGCGGCTACGCACGCAACCTTAAACAGCGACAATGGAAAAGTGATTGCTTCGGCCAACGGTGCGTATACCGTCAGCTAGTAGTTTACTATTATATTCCGTTCGTCAATTTATTTTCAGGAATATTGTTCAAAGCCTGTTCTATTTTTGACTTAGCCGTCGGTCCAAAATTGTCGGCATTCTCTATTGCGTTTAGTACTAGTGAAAGATTGCCCAGCTGACGTTCAGCGTTCCATGTCGCATCTGCCACTTCTCCAAGCGTGTAATCATCGATGTTGGCGTGTTGCGCAATATTGATGAGTAATTGTTCAGGATTTTCAATGACGAGTGATTCTTTGTAGTTGAACAGCCTCAATACTTTTCCAATACAATCTTTTCCACAGTTGTTTAATGCCAATATTTTGTTAATCAGCTCATGTGGGTTGGCTACACTCAAGTCGTCTGAATATAATGCTGACAGCGTAGAAGCCAATGAACTTTCGTTTTCGCCGCTCAGGTGCTCGTAATAGAGTGTAGACAATTCAGGTTGAATGACGCCGTTGCCATCTGCAAAAAACAACTGAGTATGTTGGGATACGATATCTTTATAATCTTCGTTCACATAATGTTCGGACGCATAAATTTCGGCTATCAGGCTCACTTTGCTTCCAACGTCACTTTCACCGCGAGCATTGGGTAATTTTTGAATAATCTTTACATAATCTTCAGCGCTGAGTTTCGGGTGCTGTATAAACATTTTGTAAATCAAAAAGCGGTTTAAACGTTGGTTTTTGAAATTTCGCATCTCAAAGGCCAGGTATCCCAATTCCCCGCTATCGGCGAATTCGCGTTTGGATAGAACTCGTGCTACCAGTTCATTCGGAACTGGATAATCTGGATTGCCATTAACTGCTGCAACGAATGCATCGTGAGCAGACTCTGCGTCGATAGATGAATCTATGACCGACAGTTTCTTCAGCGCCTCTTCAACTGGCGTATTGTCTTCGGTTTGCTGAAGTACATCTTGAATCATGTTTTCGTGAACAGAACCTGCCATGGAAATGCCTGGAACAAGTGAACTACAAAATAAAACAAGTGCAACCCGTAACAAATGATGAATATTCATATTATCCGCAAAAAAAGTAAGTACCAGAACAGCTGCGCTTTCGCGCGGAAATGGTAACAATAACATTGAATAGAGTGCGCATTGTTAACGCAAAGTAATTGAGCAAACGGATATATCATTAAATCTGAATTGCTTCGCAAAAATCATTTAACAAGTCAGCAGTCTACTTTTAACTTATTGAAGGATCTGAGCATTATGTAATATATGATAGCTTTCATGAACAATTAACCTTGAGCGGTGCGTGACGCCGAATTGGCTACAAGTGTATTTGCAACCTATTGAGATAAAAAAATGACTGAACTACTGGTAATGAAAAATGCGGTGTCCAGTCTGGAGGAAACGAGCTTTGGTGGTGTGCCGGTAAAAAATAAGGGTAACGACTTTGAATGGCCCGTTTGTAAGACGTGTGACGGGCCAATGCAGTACCTGTTCCGCGTTGCCACACCATTGGGTCTAGAGCAGGTCTTCATGTGTCAGAACGAGCCCGGTTTATGCGATGAATGGGACGCGAATGAAGGAGGTAATCGTGTTGTTGTCCTAAAACCTAAATCATTGGAAGTTGTAAAGCCACCGGAACATGGTGAAACCAGTAGAGGGGATTCCTATGGTGTCTCTGTGCAGACTGTTGATTCGAATGACTATGATGTCGCGCGCGAAGCATGGCACGACAACGAGGCAAACACGGAATATGTCCTGGGCAAGTTAAAGGGCCAGGCATTTTGGATTCAAGGGGATGAAACACCAAACTGCGATGCTTGCAATAACAAGATGCAGTTTGTCGGACAGTTTGAAGAAGGGCCGGATACCGATCACAGCCAATCGATGAATCTTGGTGGCGGCGGAGTCGGATATTTGTTTGATTGCTCCACCTGCACTACTGCAAAATTCTTATTTCAATGTTAACAGCCCGATAGCTGTGCTTTCAAATTGTCCTGTTGTTCTTTTAACTCACCTTGCGAATTTGTAGCCTGCCCCCCTGAGCGCATTTGAGAAAACAATGCGTTGAGCTTTGCTTGCACACTGTCTTTGCAATCGACTGAGCTAATACTTTTGTTATCGGTGGTTCGCACACCCATGGCTTGTGAGCCGGCGTTCTGTGTCGCGGCATTGGTCTCTGCCGGTGCAGAAGCTGCCGCGGCCTTTGGTGCGGCAATAGTTGATTTTGTAGCTGCCTCGCAGCCACCCAGTTCCGCAACAAAGCTGTACGGGAAATCCTCACAACCAACGGGTCCGTAGGAACCTGCCGAACAACGCGCAGCAGATAACGCCGCAATTCTTTGTGGTCCGGTATCGACATTCTCAATGTGTGAGAACACATAGTTGATCACGCCAATTGCGGTGCGAGGCAGTGCGTCTAGCCCACCGTAGTATGCAAAGACATCACCGGATGACTGACCGGAGCGCATACCCATCGCTGTTTTTCTGGCAAAGTTATTGGCTATGCGACAGTCAAAGCTGGTTTTGTTAGATGAGCTGGTTCTCATCACTTTTGCGGTTTCTTCTTCAGCCGGACAAGGAACCTGGTTGTAGCTGACTTCGCCATCAGACCCAACACATTTGAAAATTGCAGCCTCGGCAGCTTTTGGAGCAAACATGCCTGCGCACACAATGGTTACTAATATTCCGGTTTTGATCAACATCGCCACAGCTCGGTCTTCGTTAGGTTGCTAGCGGCTCGTGTGGGTCATCATTTCAATAGGCAGCGCATATTAAGTGTGCTGGTACTGCTGGTTTGTGACGTACTGCGCTATTTTGGTTTGAATTCAGGGTAACACCAGTGTTGCCAAGCCATCTTGCGTTTTCGCGTCTTTGGCTTGCCTTCGAGGTTGGTGGAGCGCGTTACGTAATGCAATGTCAAAATACCCAACTGCTCTGATCTATCTTTTGCGGCTGAATTCCAGGTGCGACATTGATAGTGTCCGAAAGCACTGCGCACCGCCTTGTTTTTATAGCTACGCAGTCGATCATAGTATTTCCGGTGACGATAGCTTTCGTAAAGTGAGTAAAAGTTGTCAGGCGCTTCCCAGTCCTGATCGGTTTCAGTGAGTCCGTACAAGTTAACCGACGTCCCATTACGAAGCGTACCTTCAACTTGCGCGTACATTGAGTAATTCAACGGTTTTGGCGCAAACATGCTCCACTTCTGATCGATGCGGAGCATGCGCGACGAATAGTCAATGATCTTGTGCCGAACCCCTTTCATGTCAGGCAAAGTGCTGATGTTGAACACAGTAATTGCGAATAGAAAATAGGCAGCCAGAATCTGGCCAGGGATAGTTGGCTTTAATTTGACGGCCCGATAGGGCAGCGTCTTCGCCGTGATGTTTCCCATGGTGCCGCGGTTAGTCGCTACCCAATGATAGATGCGATTTCCCACCCACATGAACGGTGGCAGTTTCATTAACCAGCCAATGGGTTTGAATGGCCAGCTTTGAGTGAACAAAAATGCCATGGCTGACCAATGGATGTACGTTTTGCCCGCTCCATCGCTTATAACCCACGAGTTTTCACGTTCCATGATTGCGTAGATATCGTTGTAATCTTGTGCGCGTAATATTTTTACAGTGTCTGGCAATAAGAACTCGCGCAAAATCAGGCACATTTTCAAACAAAATCCGCAGTCTTCATCGTAGTACATAATGACTTTGCTGCTGTTTGTTTTCTTACGCCGATTAGCCAGAAAAATCCATACAGCTGATGGAATAAGAACCGTAAGCGACATGAAATCGATGAGAGGAAACAAACCAATGTGCAACAGTAAAATGAACGCTACATGCAAGGATGCGAGCATCAGCAATCCGATTATGCGAGTTATTGGCCATTTGAATGGCAGCAAAACCAGCACCGGACCGACGAATTCTACAACTATAACGTAAGCGGCGCAGACCGGCAGTATCAGTGGAAATTGTTTTAGCCAGCTGGCTATCGGTGTTGCAAAGTGCTGAATTTCCAGCGTGTACTGAGCTGCTTCAAACGGAAAGCGCCACGGTGCTCCGGTTTTAAGTAGCGCTGTGAAGAAGTACAAATACAGTACTTGAAAAATGACTGCGACAGTTGCGATAGAAAAATACAGCTGTGGATCGCCCGGTTGATGCCTAAGCTGATTTGGGTTGCGCTGATGTTCGGGTTGGAGTGCTGCGTCAATTGACCACTTGGCACCCAGCGGCAGGAATATTCCCCAGAAGCACATAACCACCAAAAGAATATCGCCACCTTGCAATACCATTTCGTTGCGATTCATTAATGAGGCAAGCAATATCCACGACAATATCGTCATTAGTCGCGTGCGATAACCAATGAGTAAAGCTATTGCAAACAGGCCGGCTAAAATAAATAAAATGGCTTGCCACCAATATTCTCCTGAAGCCGCATGCAGCGACACGTACCACTTGTGATGGACGTCTATCCATGTGGAACGTGGTAGTACACCGGCATCGGTATAAAAAAAACTGATCGCCTGGCCGCGCAATATAAGGTCGGTCAGTATCAGTAACGCAAGCGTGACTCGCATTAGTGCGAGTGAGCGAAGATCGATACTAAAGACGGTTTTGGGGTTGAGCCAATTGTCAGTATTGAAAAAAGCCCGGGTGATGGCTTTGAGCCGCTGAGTCATCTGAGTGCAACAATTTCCAGAACAGTAGGCTGGAGTTTAGCAAACCCGAGACGTGCACCGTAAAATGGGTGTACTAGTCGGTATGACCGAGTGATTTAAATTCGATCCAGTGGGGTGATTCCTGATCCGGCAAAGAAATAAGGGCGCGATTTTCGATATAGTCGGCGTCGAGCACAACGCCCACTTTGCCGGCGTGTTCGCCTTGTGTCACACTGACTTCCAGTCCGGCTGCAAACACTGGTCTGCGGTTCCTGGATGCTTGCTGGTAGCGAGCATTTGATGCATCAAGCATCGTTTTCAAGGAATTCAGACGGGCTTGTTCCTGTCGGCTTAGCGGCTTTCGGTTTTCAGAGTCGCTCACATCGTTTGATTCCGAAGAGGGTTGTTTGACACCGTCAGATGTTGGCTTGAGCGTTTCCGGTTTGTCATCCAGTGCTTCATCAAGAAAAGGCGTTTTAATGATTGGAGATTCGTCATTGTCTTCTGATCGCCGATCTGACGCGCGTCGCTCTCCCGTGAGCTGTCGCCAGCTTCCATCACCATCGAGTGACTGGCGTCGCTTACGCTCACGTTTCTCAAGCCGTCTCTTTTTGTCAGGTAAGTGTGCGATGGTGCTAATGCCATTGAAGAAGAATCCCAATTTACAGCAGTGTCTGGGCCAAATACCCTTATTCGGCCCGTTTTACCGCGATGTGGTGCGGAGGAGGTGAAATCGCTCACATCTGGCTGCCCAATACGCATTTCATTATGGCTGGTTAACGTCATGTGCTTTGGCCAAAAACAGATTATTACTGCGAATTTTAGCGTATTTAGCGGCGAATTTTGATACTAAGCTATTGATTCGTAATAACATAAGTGCGCTTCACAGCAAATCCAACGGGTTGTTCGTTCTTTTTCAGAGAATATCCTAACCAGCAGCGTAGTGTGCGTGACTAGTCAGTTAACAGTTACGACACAGTTTGTTTTACCAATGCAGTTCAGGTTTTGCCTGAAGCGATTTACAGACGGGCATGGCCGTATCCGTTACAGCATCCAGTGGACGGGAATGACCTGGCGCCAAATTAAGAAATCTATAGAAATTTCATTTTGGCAGTAGCTCACTCAGGCAGCCCATCCGCATTACAGAACGTCCCCTTTAAGAGGAATGGTAATGCCAATATATAAGAAAAGTTTGTTATTAGCGGGTGTCATGCTCGCTTCTACTCAAAGCGGATTCGCGATGGCAAACGACATGGCTGAGCTGCCGGTATCGCAGCAGGCGAATTTGGTCATTCTGGAAGGCGACATTCTCAGTGGTCCTCGAATGACTCAACGCGGTATCGGAATTCGTGAAAGTGTATCGCTCTGGGAAGATGGTATCGTCCCGTATCATATAGATTCAGCTCTTTCCTCTAATCAGAAACAAATTGTCAAGTCAGCAATAGCTACCTGGAATTCGGTTGCCGGTATAACCCTTGTAAATATAGAGCCAAAAGCCTGGGACGCCCCGGACGATTACTTGCATTTTATGCCGGCAACAGGCTGCGCCTCGTGGGTCGGTCGGCAGGGTGGTGCGCAATCAATCTGGACTGGGCCCGGTTGCAGTAAGGGCAGCATGATTCATGAAATTGGTCACGCACTTGGTCTTGAGCATGAACACACACGACCTGATCGTGATCAATACATCAGCATAAACTGGGAAAATATTGATGCTGATAAAGTCGATAATTTCGCTATCAACGATTCCGGCCGAATCAACTTTGGTGACTACGACTATGCGTCTATCATGCACTATGGGGAGTACTTCTTCTCGGCCACTGGTGAGCAAACCATAAAGCCGCTTATTGGCGAGAGCATTGAGATAGGGCAGCGAATTGCTCCAAGTGCCGGAGATGTAAAAGCCATATCGATGCTCTACGCCAGTGATATATCTCTAGTCACTAATATCATCACACAAGCTGGAAAAAGTGAAGTGAGTTTGCTGGTGAGTAATGAACACTTTCAGGGTGCAAATACGCTTGAGCTTTCCATGCAAATAGGTAGTGCTCAGTTGTTATATAACAACTCGGAATGGAACTGCTCCTCCTACGACAGCAGACTTAGCTGCAGCACCGATCGCTTATCGGGCTCAGAACAAAGCACTATTGTATTGGGCTTTGATCAGACGTTGACCGAGTCAGAGCTTCACATAGCGCTGGGTTCGAAAACACCGGATGATAATATGGCTAACAATGGTGCTGACTTTACACCTGCCGCTGCACACAATGAAAATCAGCCGGCAAGAGTGGTTGTATTGTCAGACCAACAGCAATCAGCGGGTGCGGGTGCGGTAGGGTATTCGTTGAGCGGAATGGGGCTTGTGTTGGCACTGCGACTGATGCGTAGACGGCACGCAGCCGCCTAAGCTTGCTTGTCGTTTTTAATTATTTCGATTTCCACGAACGCGCACTCAAAATCGTTTCCGTTAATAACGTCATGTTGAACACCTGGATCTCGATAGTACGGCACGCCAGTGGTGAGCTCTGCAGTAGTTCGCGTTCCATCCGGGTTGTCTATTTCGAGGATGCCGGTAAATTGTGGAACGACGACATAGTCGTGCTCATGTGTATGCCAACCGGTGTTGTCGCCTTTGTTGCGAAATCGCCACTCCGTCACGCGTACCCGATCGTTGTCAATAAAAACGGTTGGTATCGCTGTGCCCTGAGTTTGCTGTTCACACATAGGTATGTCCTTTAAAATAACAGTGCGTATTCAATATACACCCAGCTGTTGACCAACTACCTTAATCTTCTACAGCAAATTCGAGCAATTGAGTGGCAATGTGCACCTCAAAAGTGTCTGACATGCGCAAATTCTCCAATTAGTAGAGGCCTTAAAAGTCTATACTATCGCCATACCAGTCAGAATCAAGAATATTATGCGTGGTGCAGGCGGAACAAGCGGTGGTGAGTGGTCGTTTTTGATCGGCCTTATAATGATGATTGCGGGCTTCTATTTGTTGCTCAGCTCTATTGTCATCCGAAGCTCTTTCGGATTTGGCATGCGGTTGTACGGCCTGGGCAACTTTGGTATTACCAGCGGCATGTTAATGATTCCGTTCATCATTGGTGTTATTTTCATTTTCTACAACCGTAATAATTATGCTGGTTGGTTGCTGTGTGTCGGTTCTCTGGTTGCGTTAATCGTTGGGGTGTTGGCTCGTTCGCAATTTCAGTTTGCATCTATGTCTGCGTTTGACTTAATACTTATTCTTATACTTTCTTTTGGTGGGTTGGGTCTTTTCCTGCGTTCGCTAAAAAGTAATCCGCTTTAACTTCGGTGTACTTGAATCATTTCCAATGAGTAAAGCTTCACATCGTTTGGGTGTTGATATTGGTGGCACGTTCACCGATGTCGTATTAGAAGTCGGCGCGAGGCTTTTTTCAACCAAAGTGCTGACCACCTACGCAGCTCCCGAAAATGCCATCGTGGATGGATTGCATCAGGTGTGTAAAAGGGCCGGTGTAAGTGCGTCCACCATCGGTCAAATCATTCACGGAACAACGCTTGCGACCAATGCGCTTATTGAGCGGCGTGGTGCTAAAACTGTGTTAGTAACAACACAGGGTTTTAGAGATGTCATCGAGATGCGCACCGAATCTCGCTTTGAACAGTATGATTTAAATCTTGAACTTCCTGAACCCCTGCTGCCCAGGCAAAACCGTCTGACCTTAAAAGAACGGTTGAATGCATCTGGGCAAGTGCTGATTGCTTTGCAAGAGCAAGACATTCATGTCATAGCAGACCAGATTGAAAAGGCCGGTTACGAAAGTGTCGCCATTGGCCTGTTGCACAGTTACGCTAATCCAGTACATGAGCGCATGGTACGTGATGTTATCGCAGCACGTCTGCCTAACGTGATGATCTCACTGTCTTCAGAGGTGTCGCCTCAAATGCGTGAGTATGAGCGCTTCAACACGGTAGTTGCAAACGCGTATATAAAGCCATTGATGAAAAGTTATCTTGGTCGGCTTGAAGGCAGGCTCTTATCTGAGGGAGTTGAGTGTCCGATCTTTTTAATGCATTCCGGCGGTGGAATAATCTCTCTTGATAGTGCTGCTGAGTTTCCTGTTCGACTCGTTGAATCCGGGCCAGCTGGTGGTGCGGTATTCGCCGCACATATTGCTGCACGATACAATCTTGATAAGGTGCTTTCGTTCGACATGGGAGGCACTACTGCGAAAATTTGTCTGATTAAAAACCAGACACCTAAAACCAGTCGAGTATTTGAAGTTGCGCGGACCTACCGATTCAAAAAGGGTTCAGGCATGCCTATTTCGATACCGGTAATCGATATGGTCGAAATTGGTGCCGGCGGAGGGTCACTGGCAACCGTCGATGCTTTGCGACAAATTCGTGTTGGTCCTGAGTCAGCGGGTTCTGAACCTGGCCCGGCTTGCTATGGGCGAGGAGGAGTACGACCCGCTGTGACCGATGCCGACCTGGTTTTGGGCAGGCTTGATCCGGATAATTTTGCTGGTGGTTCGATTGTGTTGAACAAAGCGCATTCGGTATCAGCCTTAGAGCAGGTGATTGGCAAAGCACTCGATATGGACGAACAGAGCGCAGCGTTTGGACTGGCCGAAGTTGTTGATGAAAACATGGCTAACGCTGCGCGAGTCCACGCAGTTGAAAACGGCGAAGATCTCTCCGACTATACAATGATTGCTTTTGGTGGCGCAGCTCCTCTGCACGCTGGACGACTATGCGAGAAGCTTGGCATTGATCGTTTGCTAGTACCACCCGGCGCTGGAGTAGGTTCGGCCATTGGGTTTTTGCGAGCTCCATTTAGTTTTGAAGCGAATCGCAGTGTTTATATGCGATTGTCTGATTTCGATCCGCTGCTGATTACAACATTGCTCGGTGAGTTACGCTCCGAGGCCACCAGTTTTGTACGTTCGTGCGATACGACAGCAGAGATTGATTCGCAGGTTAAAGTGTATATGCGCTACACGGGTCAAGGTTGGGAGATACCGGTGGACTTAACAGCTGCACAAGCCCTTAGTCCCGATGCAGATACCTTTCAACAGCGTTTTGAAGATGACTATGCTGCGCTATTCGGACGAACTGTTGAAGGTCTGGATATTGAAATTACAGTATGGGCTGTCAATGCCACTACGAGCGTTGCCGCGGTTGACAGGGTGAAAGTTGCAACTGCTACATCATCAGCCGCTATCGCTGATAGTAGAAAAATGTTTGACCCGGCCTTGAGTGAAGTGGTAAACGCTGAAGTGGTGTTAAGAGACGAGATGACATCGGGTCAGTCAGTGACAGGGCCCGCTGCAATTACTGAGGATGAAACAACGATTATCCTGCCCTCCAGCCGATCAGCTACCCGCCAACCAGATGGTTGCATCGACGTAACCGTTAATAGCTAGGGGATTACGGTGAAAAATACCTTAAGCACGGTGTCGAATCAGGTTATGTGGAATCGTCTGATTTCAGTGGTCGAGGAGCAAGCCCAAGCGCTGGTCAGAACGGCCTTTTCAACTTCGGTGCGTGAAGCTGGCGACTTGTCAGCCGGTGTCTACGATAAGCACGGCCAGATGCTGGCACAAGCAGTAACGGGCACACCCGGTCACGTTAACGCTATGGCCGATGCCGTTCCACACTTTATCCGTCGTATAGGCCAGGACAATATTCTTGAAGGCGATGTGTATATAACCAACGATCCATGGGAAGGCACCGGACACCTGCACGACTTCACCGTGGTTAGCCCGTCTTTTTTTAATAAACAATTAGTTGGTTTTTTTGGTTGTACTGCGCACGTTGTTGATATTGGCGGGCGTGGCTTTGGTGCCGATGCAAATTCGGTTTATGAGGAAGGTCTATATCTTCCGATTATGAAATTTGCCGATCAGGGTACAGTTGATCAGAGCCTTATAAAAATTATCCGGGGCAATGTGCGCCAACCTGATCAGTTGGTTGGTGATATCTATGCGTTGGCTACGTGCAATGAAATTGGCCATCGTCGCCTGATCGACATGATGCACGAATTTAAATTGAATCAACTCGATGGAATAAGCGATTTCATTTTGGAAAATTCGCGTCGTGCAACGATTGAAAAAATAGCTGCATTGAAAAATGGAACAGCCAGCGGGTCCATGGCAATTGATGGTTATAGTCATCCGGTTGAACTGTGTGTTCGTCTGGATATTGAATCAGATCATATATTGTGTGATTTTGAAGGCACCACTAAAATTGATAAAAAAGGCATCAACTGTCCTTTGGTTTATACCAAGGCCTATGCATGCTATGCCTTGAAGTGTGCAATAGCGCCGGAAATTCCGAACAATGCAGCGTCACTGGAACCGTTCAAAGTGGTGGCACCAGTTAATTCTATTGTGAATGCGGTACATCCTGCGCCTGTAGCCTTACGACATATCATTGGTCATATGGTACCCGATGCCGTGTACAACGCGCTCGACAAGCTTATACCTGCAACTGTGCCTGCCGAAGGCGCGGGTTGTTTGTGTAATTTTCAGGTGTCTTTACGGCCACGCACAGATGAGGCAGCCCCGGAAGATGCGGTGCGCGCCGAAGTGCTGACCTTTAATTCTGGTGGGGCGGGTGCTCGCCCGCAGTTCGACGGTCTGAATGCAACTGCATTTCCCTCAGGTGTTATGACCATGCCGGTAGAGGCAACCGAGAATGTTGGGCCAGTGCTGATCTGGCGCAAGGAATTACGCCCCGACAGTGGTGGTGCCGGACAGTATCGTGGTGGTCTTGGGCAATATATGGAAGTGGGTGCAGCTGAAGGTTATGAGTTCGATTTTCAGGCCATGTTTGATCGCGTCGATCATCCGGCTCGAGGCAGACAAGGTGGTGAAGATGGTGCCGCGACGACTATAGCGCTCGATGATGATTCACCGATGAAAGGCAAAGGCAAACAGTTCGTCCCACACGGTCGCAAAGTGATGCTGGCATTCCCCGGAGGTGCTGGTTATGGTGATGCGAAGCGTCGTTCACCAGATCGGATAAAACGGGATTTGGCGCGCGGTTACATCAGCGCTAAAACTGCCATACAAGAGTACGGATTGAATGAAAGCGAGGTGCGTGCCGTTCAGGATGCGGTTAGTCGTGGTGAACTCTTATAATAGTTGTTTCGTACAGTGCTACAGGTAGTATTTGTCGGTGCTGCCAGTACGATAATTTCGTGGTTGGCTGCGGCTGCCGGTTGATTTTCGATTTGATCACGCGGCCCTCGATACGTTGGTGTTGGCCGTGCCCATTTCATGGAAGGGCACACCGCATCAATACGTGGACCGCCTTCATCGAGTCCACCACGGAAACCATTGAACATTAGCAGCAATATAGGTTGAATAACGCATTGGACAACGAGGCTGATCTTGATATCAAAGGCGAGAGTACATCTTGTTGGTCATTCATCTGTCCCTGCGGCAGGCTAAGGTGACGCTTGCGACTGTCAGCGTAGAGAAGCAAGAGCAACGGCTTCGGCGTTTATAGAACACAACGCAAGGCAAGAACCAACATTCCTGTTTATCTCGTCCAGCGGGTGTTATGGTAAATCAAATCTCCAAAACGCTATTCAGGAGGTGTTTTTGAAACTGTTTGTCATAAACAGAGGTAATGCGATATTTAACGGTGATTTGCGCCTCACCTTGGTCAATACATAACGGCCCCTGATTCAGTGAATGCGTTTAATGCAGATGGTCACAGTGTTGCTACGCGCCCAGCGGTCCGCATAGTTGCCATCTATGGTCAAAACTGACCCTGGTTCCCATCGCAATTGACCCACTTACAATCTGACGCTGCTAGACTGTAAAGTACCGTTTATTTCGGTGTACTCAGGGCCTGCTTGCAGCACAATAGTCGGCTGGATAACACCTGTTTGCTAAAGCGAACTCAACTATGAGCCAACGCGCAACATGACACGCTTCTCAGGATTTGCTCTGTTTAAAAATGCCCTTCAGCATCAGGAGAACTGGCAGCGGATGTGGCGTAACCCAAAGCCGAAGTCTCACTATGATTTTATCGTTGTTGGCGGTGGCGGTCACGGGCTTGCCACAGCCTACTATCTGGCGAAAATTCACCAGAAATCCAGTGTTGCTGTGATTGAAAAAGGCTGGTTAGGCGGTGGCAATACCGGTCGGAATACCACCATTGTGCGATCCAACTATTTATGGGATGAGGCTGCTCAATTGTATGAGCATGCCATGAAGCTGTGGGAGGGCTTATCGCAAGAACTCAACTACAACGTTATGTTCTCGCAACGCGGTGTGATGAATATGGGCCATACCCTGCAAGATATGCGAGATATCGAACGCCGGGTCAATGCCAATCGACTAAATGGTATTGACGGTGAAGTGCTTGATGCTAAACAGTGTCAGGAAATTGTCCCAATAATGGATTGTTCGGGAAGCACACGTTACCCAGTGTTAGGTGCGTCCTGGCAACCTCGCGCTGGTGTCGCCCGACACGATGCTGTGGCCTGGGGTTACGCACGCGGTGCTGATCAACACGGAGTTGATATCATTCAACAGTGTGAAGTTACCGATATCGTTGTTGAAGACGGCGCAGCGATTGGTGTGAACACGCAACAGCATGGTTTAATCAAAGCCGGTCGTATTGGCTGTGTTGCCGCTGGAAATTCAGGTGTGCTGGCGGGCATGGCAGGCTTTGAATTACCCATCGAGTCGCATCCATTGCAGGCGTTTGTATCTGAACCGATAAAACCGATTCTGGATACGGTCGTTATGTCCAATGCCGTACATGGCTATATGTCACAGTCAGACAAAGGCGACCTGGTTATCGGGGCTGGCATTGATGGTTATGTTGGCTATGGCCAGCGTGGTTCCTATCCGGTTATTGAACATACCGTGCACGCCATAATGGAGTTGTTCCCTGTTGTGAGTCGTGTGCACATGAATCGCCAATGGGGCGGCATTGTAGATACAACACCCGATGCCTGTCCGATAATCTCGGCTACGCCTGTTGAGAATTTGTTTTTTAATTGTGGTTGGGGTACTGGTGGGTTTAAAGCGACACCGGGCAGTGGGCACGTGTTTGCGAATCTTATGGCCAAGGGGCGGCCAAACAAGCTGGCAGAAGCGTTTTCCATGTTTCGATTTTATGACGGAGCACTGATAGATGAACACGGTGCTGCTGGTGTAGCGCACTAACAAGGAAAAATTGCGCATAGACACACGCTTAAATGGCCCATATTAATTGCGTGTACCGGCTTAGCTAAACAATTTTGAGTAACACACATGTTTCTAATTTACTGCCCTTACTGCAAAGAGCACCGCGAAGAAGAAGAGTTCCATGCAAGTGGACAGGCGCATTTGGCTCGACCCGCCGATGCCGACGCGTGCACCGATAAAGAATGGGGTGATTTTTTATACTTCCGAAAAAATCCACGTGGCCTGCATCACGAACTGTGGCAGCACTCGGCCGGATGCCGTAAGTTTTTTAATATCACCCGGAACACAGTAAGCTACGAAATTCTGGAAACCTACAAAGTCGGGGATGCACCCACGATTAATGCTGAAGGTGCTGACAATGCCTGATTTCATCAACGGTCGGTTTGTGCAGAAAAACCGTTTACCTGCTGGTGGACGAATTAATCGCAGCAAGTCTTTAACATTTCGGTTTAACAATCGCTACTTCAAAGGTTATGAAGGCGACACGCTGGCATCCGCGTTGTTAGCAAATGGCGTGAATGTAGTAGGGCGTAGTTTCAAATACAGCCGGGCTCGCGGCATTATGAGTGCCGGGGTAGAAGAGCCTAATGCCATCTTGCAGGTAGGGTGTACAGAGGCAACGCAAGTACCAAATGTTCGAGCAACAGAGCAATCTCTTTATGATGGATTGGTTTGTAGTTCAGTCAACGGCTGGCCGAGTGTAAACGTCGATTTGATGAGTGTTATAGGGCGATTCGGTGGTGGCATGATGGGCCCCGGTTTCTACTACAAAACTTTCATGTTTCCAGCTTTTATGTGGGAGACATACGAGAAACTTATCAGAAAGGCTGCAGGTCTTGGCAGAGCACCAAAAGAGCGTGACCCCGATACTTACGATCAGATGCATCATCATATAGATGTGATGGTTGTGGGTGGTGGTGCAGCCGGACTCATGGCCGCGTTAGCAGCTGCACGAACCGGTGTGCGTGTCATGATTGCCGATGAGCGCAGCGAAATGGGTGGAGCATTACTATTCAGGACCTCTGATATCGACAACATGCCAGCCGCCAAATGGGTCGACAAAACTTGTGCTGAACTTGACGCGCTTGAGAATGTACAGCGTTTGACGCGATCAGTGGTCACAGGTCTACACGACCATAATTTTTTAACAATCAACGAGCGACGCACGCACCACATTGGTGATCGGGCACCTGAAGGTATGACTCGTGAACGTATACATAAAGTGCGAGCTCATTGTGTTGTATTGGCAACTGGTGCGCATGAACGGCCTTTGGTGTTTGGCAATAACGATTTACCTGGTTGCATGCAATGCTCTGCTATATCCGAATATATCCGTCGCTATGCTGTGGTGCCAGGTGGTTCGTTGTTGACAATGACAACCAATGACTCCGGTTATCAATGTGCATTTGACTGGCACGATGTCGGTCGTGAAGTTATGGCCATCGTGGATACGCGCGCAAAACCTGATGGAGATGTGGTTGCTGAGGCTGAAAAACGTGGCATAAAATTAATCACAGGTTCGGCAGTGATCGAAGCAGGAGGTCTTGGTCGTGTCACCAAAGCGCTGGTCGCACCGATAAATGCTGAAGGCACATTCGTCACGGATGAGCCATATACTATTGTTTGCGACACGGTTGCTAGCTCAGGTGGCTGGAGTCCTGCAGTACATTTGTCATGTCATACGGGCAGTCGACCCGTTTGGCGCGATGACCTGCTTGGGTTTGTTCCAGGTGACACACATGAGCAAATAGAAGTTGCTGGCCGGCTCAATGGTGCACAATCGCTGGATGCCTGTTTGCGCGAAGGTTTGCAAGCGGGTAGTGCTGCGGCAGCGAAGTGCCATCATGCTAACAATGCTATACCTAAAGCTGCTTCGTTAGCGGTACCATCGGTAGTAACCGAGAAACAAGCCCCTGCGATGGCGCTCTATCTGGTTCCAAACACCAAAGCCCCGTCACGATCAGTGAAACAGTTTGTGGACATGCAGAACGATGTTACGGCTGCAGGTTTGCAGGTGTCCACACGCGAAGGGTTTGAATCTATCGAACACGTCAAGCGTTATACCGCGATGGGTTTTGGCACCGATCAAGGCAAGACCGGTAACGTAAATGGCATGGCTATAGTTGCTAAAACGCTGGGACAAACCATTGCAGAAACCGGAACCACGGTATTTCGGCCAAACTATACACCGGTAACTTTTGGCGCGGTGGCTGGTAGTCACAGAGGGTCTCTATTTGATCCAAAACGTTTTACACCCATGCATCGCTGGCATGTTGAACATGGTGCTTTGTTTGAAAACGTTGGGCAGTGGAAGCGACCATGGTACTTTCCTCGCGAAGGCGAATCGATGCAAGATACTTTGAATCGTGAATGTGTAACAACGCGAACCAGTGTGGGTATTCTTGATGCATCGACGTTGGGAAAAATAGATATTCAGGGCAAAGATGCACGAGCGTTTTTAGGCCGTGTCTATACTAACGCCTGGGCGAAGCTTGCGCCGGGTCGATGTCGCTACGGCCTGATGTGTGGTGAAGACGGGATGGTCATGGACGACGGCGTAACGTCCTGTCTTGCCGAGAATCACTTTTTGATGACCACCACAACAGGTGGAGCTGCAAGCGTTTTGTCCTGGTTAGAGTTGTATCATCAGACCGAATGGCCGGAAATGGATGTGTACTTCACCAGTGTCACTGATCACTGGGCAACGATGACCATAGCCGGCCCTAAAAGCCGTGAGCTATTGTCGAAGCTATGCGACGACATCGATCTTGACAAAGACGCCTTTAAATTTATGGACTGGCGTGGTGGCACCGTTGCTGGTGTTCCGGCGCGCGTGTTTCGAATTTCGTTTACCGGTGAATTATCTTATGAGATAAATGTGCCTGCACACTACGGTATGCATGTGTGGGAAGCACTTTTTGAGCACGGTAAAGCGTTTGACCTGACAGCTTATGGAACTGAATCCATGCATGTTCTGCGCGCAGAGAAAGGCTTTGTCATAGTAGGTCAGGACACCGACGGGTCAATCACACCGATTGATATGGATCATGCATGGGCCGTATCCAACAGCAAACCGTTCAGCTTTATCGGTAAACGTGGTATGGCTCGTGAAGATTGCCTGAGGCCGAACCGGAAGCAGCTGGTCGGATTGGAAACAGTTGATCCGACAATCGTTCTGCCAGAGGGTGCGCAAGCGGTTCGCAACCCGGAACAATCTATTCCGATGACGATGGTTGGACATGTGACATCGAGCTACTACAGCGCGAACGCCGAACGCAGTATTGCGATGGGCGTCATTCGGGATGGTCTCAATCGCATGGGTGAATCGGTGTACTTTCCGCTTGCTGACGGGCGCACCATTGAAGCTCGCATATGCAGCACTGTTTGGGTTGACCCGGACGGTGATAGACAAAAAATATAGAGCCTATGAGCAACCAAAAGATCCATGTGTCCGATCAATTCGCCCTTAACAGCATTTCTGTACAGGAAGAATTCGCTGATAGCCGTACACCGGTTATCGAGTCTGCGCTACACCATGCGAATTTCAAAAAACTGAGCCATCGTACTGCATCTTCGCAAGGTGTCAGCTTGAGCGAATTGCCGGTTACCGGCTTATTGATTCTTCGAGCTCAAAGTGAAAAGCCAGCTTTGCAAGCTGCAATTCAGTCGACGCTGAAACTCGATTTGCCTGAAACGTTGCGTTGTACAGGCGATAATGGATCGGCAGGGCACTGTGTGCGTTGGGTAGCACCAGATGAATGGATGCTATCGTGTCCTGTTGAAGATGCATTTGATATTGAAAGCAGGCTGAGATCGTCTCTGAACGATAAATCGGTTGCTATTGTCAATGTTTCCGGTGGATATACTATTCTTCGACTCCGCGGGCCTAACGCTTATGATGTGTTAAAGAAAAGCACGGCATATGATGTCCACCCTTCAAATTTTGGCGTTGGAAAAGTGGTGAATACGGTGTTCGCTAAAGCCCAAGTCACTATGCAATGCATTGATCCTGGTGAATATGAGCTGATTGTACGACGCAGTTTTGCTGACTATCTCTGGCACTGGATTCAGGTGGTATCGCTGGAGTATGGGTTGAACATTGGTATTGTTGATTAACCATACAACGAAGTCTACATCTGGTGCGAGAAATTTTCAGTCGGACCTGGTGTTGCCAGTTTGAAGTAATGAATTAAAATCCAACGTTTTTCTAACAGTTTGTCGATTGCAAATCAGTGAGCACCTGATCACAGGACGGTATTTTTACCGATACAATTGTTTTAACTTGTACCAAAAGTTGATTGGTGGCTATCCTGATTGGTACCTATTCTATAAGATGAGCGTTTGACTATCTTCGCAGGATTTCCCCCAAAATTCGCGACTTGCTTCTGGCCACACTATGAGTACATCTGTCTCGATACCCATTCGATATTTTCTCCTGCTGCTTGTCACGGTGCTATTGGTTGCCGGTTGCTCCAGTTCGAATGACTCAAATTCTGGTAATGGATTGAGTGTTACTGATGGTGATGACGGAAACAATGTTAACGAATCAATGGTCGGTACAAACCCGCTGGATAACAACGTTTTGGAAGCAGTGCAACCTGTTCTTGAATTCATAACAGATAAAACTTTTCGAATTAATTGGCAATCATCAACTAGCGCGCAGTTTTATCGTGTATTTGAGAACCCTGATGGTATTTCAGGATTTAGCGATATCAGTGGAGAGCTGGACGCTACCACAACCAGTTTTGATCATCGAGTAGCGCTTTTTTCCCGAGTTAACGCTCGATATTTAGTGCAGTCTTGTAATGATCAGGGGTGCGTGGATTCTGAGGTGCTGATGGTGACAGGTACATTGGCTAACGCCATTGGTTATATCAAAGCCAACAATGCGGGCCGAAGTGATTTGTTTGGTGATAGTGTCAGCCTTAGTGCAGATGGTAAAACTCTGGTGGTTGGCGCAACTTGGGAAGACAGCGCAGCGACCGGCATCAATGGTGATGGGAGTGACAATTCGTCTGATTATTCAGGTGCTGTCTATGTCTTTGTTCACAGTGGCGGGCTATGGCAACAGCAAGCCTACCTCAAAGCCAGCAATACAGATGCAACCGATTCTTTTGGTAGATCTGTCAGTCTGAGTGCGGATGGCTTTACACTTGCGGTCGGGGCAGTTGATGACAGTGCTGCGACTGGTATCAACGGAGATGCGAGTGACAATTCGGCTACCAGTTCGGGAGCCGTCTATGTTTTTCTCCGCAGCGGTGAGCAATGGCAACAGCAGGCCTACGTCAAAGCCAGCAACACCAATTTAAATGATGAGTTTGGTCATTCGCTCAGTCTGAGTGCCAACGGAGACACATTGGCGGTCGGCGCAATTAATGAGGGAAGCGGTGCGACCGGCATCAACGGCGATCAGAGTGACAATTCGGTTACTAGTGCAGGGGCTGTCTATGTCTTTGTCCGAAGCGGTCAGCAATGGCAGCAGCAGATGTATCTCAAAGCGAGCAACACAGGTACAGATGATTCCTTTGGCAGATCACTCAGTCTGAGTGCGGATGGAAATACACTGGCGGTCGGAGCAAGTCGTGAGGACAGCAATGCGACTGGCATCAACGGCGATCAAGATGATAATTCGAGTTTTAGCGCTGGAGCCGCCTATGTCTTTATTCGAAATGGTGGGCTATGGCAACAGTAAGCCTATCTCAAAGCCAGCAACACAGGTGCAAGAGATGA
>Ga0114956_1001115_pt1 | contig 20928 bp, 17 predicted proteins | sample MaitaG_FD_87304 | JGI IMG/M metagenome (GOLD analysis project Ga0114956, IMG submission 87304) | Marine algal microbial communities from Maine, USA - Maine_Asex2 metaG | ecosystem: Host-associated > Algae > Red algae > Unclassified | place: Maine, USA | collected 2015-01-05
AGGAGTTCGGCGAGAACCTGGCTGGCGCCGACGTAGCGATCCGAACCAATGCTGTTGATAACTGGGCCGCCGACGGTGACCGAGGCTGCGGTCGACAGCGCCGTTAGCAGGTCGCGGATAGGCGGGGGCGGGGGGAAGTACTCGTCTTCGTCGACCACCCGTACTTCTTCAACGCCGTTTGTGGGAGCGAGCTTGGCGATGACTTCTTCGACAAGTTCTTCAGGGGCCGAAGCGCCCGCCGTAACGCCGACGATGCCACGGAGATCGTCGGGAAGTTCTGCGGCGGAGTTTACTCGCAGCACAATCTTGCAGCCGCTCTCGGTGGCGAGCTTGGCCAAGGCCAGGGTGTTCGATGAGTTGGGTGAACCAATGACGATCATGGCGTCGCAGCGATCAACGAACGACAGCAGAGCGCTCTGGCGATTGGTGGTCGCAAAGCACAGGTCGCTGCGAGCTGGGGTCCACATCTCGGGGAAGCGTTCTTGGGCGGCATCGGCGACGTCGCTCCAGTCCCGATGCGACAGCGTGGTTTGTGCCAATAGCGCGAGTGGCTCGTCGAAGTCAGGCAGGGCAGCGACGTCTTCGATGGATTCGACGCGGTTGATCGCATCAGGGGCAACCGCCATGGTGCCAACCGCTTCTTCATGGCCTTCGTGGCCCACATAGACCACGCGGAAGCCTTTGCCCACTCGCACTCGGACTTCGTGATGCACCTTCGTGACCAATGGGCACACCGAGTTGACAGTGAAGCTCCCGGTTTGTTCGGCGTCGGCAACCACGTCGGGTGCTGAGCCATGGGCACTCAGCATGATGGGCGAGCCTTGAGGAACTTCTTCGATGCTGTCGACGAAGACCACGCCTTGTTCCTCGAAACGACGCACGACCTCTTGGTTGTGCACAATCTCGTGGTAGCAGTACACGGGCGCTGGGAAGGTGCGCACCATGGTTGCGAGCGCCTTGATCGCCATCTCGACCCCGGCACAGAATCCCCGGGGAGCAGCCAACAACACCTGATCAGCGGTCACCCCCGCAGCGTACCGAGGATCCATGGGTTGCTACCCGTGACGGGTGCCTCCGGTGGTTGTTCTCCAGCTGGCATAGACTCATCTCCATATGAGTGCGCCGGTTGTGGTTGACCTCGAAGAAGGTTCGCCGGCCCATCAGGCCGGCTTGGCTGTTGGCGACACAGTCGTGGCGCTCAACGGTCAGTACCCGCGCGACGTGATTGAGTGGCAGCGGCTGGTCGACGAACCTGATCTGGAGATGGAGATCGACCGTGGCGGTCTGACCATGACCATCGAAGTCGAGAAGCGCGCTGGCCAGCCCCTTGGCATCGACGTCGATGCTGCCTTGTTCGACCGGGTGCGAACCTGCGACAACCACTGCGACTTCTGCTTCATCTATCAGCTGCCCAAAGGCATGCGGCGCACGCTCTATCTCAAGGACGACGACTACCGACTCTCGTTCCTCTATGGCAACTTCACGACACTTACTCGTTTCACCGAGGCAGACCTGGAACGGGTCATCACCGAGGGCCTATCACCGCTGTATGTGAGCATCCACGCCACCGACCCTGATGTGCGCACCCACATGCTTCGCAACAAGCGCGGCGCCATGAGTCTGCGTTGGCTCGAAGCAATCCTGCAGGCAGGTATCGAGGTGCACGGCCAGATCGTGTGCTGTCCCGACGTGAACAATGGCCGGGTGCTTGAGCAGACGCTCGCTGGTGTGCTTGATCGCTACGACAAGCTCGCAAGCATCGCAGTGGTGCCGCTTGGCGTGAGCCGATTCTCCCCAGTCGACGCCATGCGGCCGCACACGCCCGCAGAAGCGAGCGACGTCGTCGACATCATCGAGCGATGGCAGCGCATTTTCACAGACACGCTCGGACATCGCATGGTATTCGCTGCCGATGAGTACTACTTGCGAGCTGGTCTTCCTTTCCCGGGCCACGAGGCGTACGACGATGTCGACCTCCACGAAGACGGCATTGGCATGGCAACTACTTTTGGGCGCGAATTCCGAGGCGAGACCGACGAAGCGACCAGCACGGCCAGCGGCTTCTTCGCGTGGGTCGAAGGGGCTCCCTCCGAGGGTTACCGGGCCGAACGGGCTCCGGCCGCATCGGCAACACCGCTTTCGCACCCGGGGTCAGACCCTCATGCCAACATCGCTACTGCGGTCACGCTGAGTAGACGCCCTCGAAAAGACCGGGCGATCGGCGTGCTTACGGGAACCCTTGGCGCCCAGGTGATCGGCCCATTGATCGAAGCTACTGAGCTGCAAGCTCCAACGCGAGTCATTCCGGTCGCAAACGACTTCTTTGGCGGCAATGTAGGGGTGACTGGCCTTATGGTCGGCGAAGATCTTCAACGCGTTCTCGCCGCTGAACCCGAAGGAGACCGGTATCTTCTTCCTGACGTATGCCTGTCGAACGGGCGCTTCCTCGATGGGCTGACCCTCGAAGACCTACCACGCCCTGTCGAGGTCATTGCGACCAACGGCATCTCACTACGGAAAGCAATCGGCGCATGAGCGAGTACATCGGCGATGACTACGAAGAGATAACGCGGGATCAGATTCCTGCTGGTGACCTGCCCACGATCGCCATTGTCGGCCGCCCCAATGTTGGCAAATCGACGCTGGTGAACCGAATCGTTGGCCGGCGTATCGCGATAGTCGAAGAGAAGCCGGGCGTAACCCGAGACCGTAAAGAGGTTGTGGCCGACTGGCTCGGCCACTTCTTTGTTGTAGTCGATACCGGCGGCTGGATCTCAAACAACGACGCGTTGGACACCAAGGTCACTAAGCAGGCTGAGCAAGCACTCGAAGAAGCCGACGTGGTCCTGTTTGTGGTCGACGTCACCGCAGGCGTTACCGGCGAAGACGCCCAAGTTGCAGACCTGATCCGGCGCCGCAAAGGCCCAACGTTGTTGATTGCGAACAAGGTCGATCATTCCGGACTCGAAACCCAGATGTGGGAGCTTCTTGGCTTGGGCGTGGGTGAGCCGCATCCGGTCAGTGCAATGCACGGCAACGGTGTCGCCGACGTGCTCGACATCATCATCGGCATTCTTCCTCCAATCGACGAAGCGACGATGGATACTCACGCAACCGCAGTAATCACCGATCCCGACGATGCGTATTTGTCGATCTCGATTGTGGGGCGCCCCAACGTAGGCAAGTCGACACTCTTCAACCGCATGGTCGGCGAAGATCGCGCCGTCGTTCACGACATGCCCGGCACGACTCGCGACAGCATCGACACCATCGTCGAAACCGAAATGGGCGAGGTGCGATTCGTTGACACCGCTGGCATGCGCCGCAAGTCACGCATCGACGAAGACACCGAGTATTACTCGATGCTGCGGGCACTCAAATCGATCGATAAGTCCGATATTGCCTTGCTAGTCATCGATTCGACCAGCGGCATCACCCACCAGGATCAGCGACTCGCTGAGCGGATCGATGGCGCCGGCTGCCCGATCGTGGTGGTGTTGAACAAATGGGAGATGCTCGATCCCGAGCAGCGCCAGAACCTCGACGATGCCGTTGAGCGCAAGCTCCACTTTGTAGGCAACTCACCGATCTTGAAGATGAGCGCACTCACCGGCAAAGGTGTGCACCGCTTGCTGCCGGTGCTGGCCGAGACCGTGAGTGACTATCACCGCCGGGTGCCGACTCGAGAAGTCAATCGGGTCATCCGCGCCGCCCAACAGGCAACTCCGGCACCGGCAGGGGCCCGGGTGCTCTACGCTACACAAGGCGCAGTTGACCCTCCGACCTTCACGATGTTCGCGAACCGGACACTGCCAGCCACCTACCTGCGCTATCTCGAACGCTCACTACGCGAGGCGTTTGACCTTGGTGCAACGCCAATCAAGATCCGCGTCCGCCGCCGCGACGACTGAGGGTAGTCCGCATTCTTGCTTCGCTTGAAAGCTGTTTTTGAGCGTGGACGTCTGGGGTCCCGGCTGGTTCTACGGTTGAGGGTGGTCCGCATTCTTGCTTCGCTTGAAAGCTGTTTTTGAGCGTGGACGTCTGGGGTCCCGGCTGGGCTCTTCCGGCGGGCTGGTGCGGCTCGCCCGTCGCTTTTGACTGACTTTCACTACTTCCGTATCCGCGAGACCAGGTTGACCTTCTTGGCGCTTTCGTCACGCAGAAGAGGGTGAACAACGGTAGACACGGCATGGGCGGGTCTGCGGGGAGTACGCTGGTCCAAGCATGAGTATCGTCTTGGCTGTTGCAGCCGTCGCGTGTGGAATCGCGGCCCTTGTTTGGGCCCGTTCGGCGCGTCTTCGACGAGGCCTGGTTCGCAAGCTCGAAGAAGATGTCAAGGCAGCCGCCGACAGCACAAACTATTTTATTGCGCTTCAACTTGCCCACATTGGATTCCGTAAAGAACTCCACGCAACCGCCCTCTACGCGATCTTGGCCGCTGGCCTCGGGATCTGGGCCGCAGTCGGCGCTAGCTCGGCAAGTCAATGGATTGGAATCCTGGTCCTTGTGCCCGCCTTTATTTCGATCTCCTGGTATCGCACATCAGGCAACGAAGTCGTCATGGCCCGCGAGCAGATCAGTATCGAGAAAAAGGCCAAGGAAACCGTCGCTCAAGCTGACCAAGCACCCCGAGCCTGGGCTGGCCGCTTAGCCCCCGACGAACTGCCTGACCTGACAGACTTCGAAGTCGGCCGTGTCTATCAGGCTGGGTCTGGCCTCATGGCAGGCGACTTCTTCGATGTGTTTCGTGTCGACCCGAACCGGGTAGCGGCGGTCATCGGCGATGTTGCCGGCAAGGGCATCGAATCGTCGATCACGGCCTTTCAAGCCAAGTACCTGCTGCGGGTTTTCTTGCGCCAGTTCCGTGACCCGGCCCAGGCACTCCAAGAATTGAACGAGCAGATGAGCCAGACCGGACATAGCGAAGAGTTCATTTCGCTCGTCGTGGTGGTGTTTGACACCGAAGCTGGCACCTTGCGCTTCTCGTCTGCTGGCCATCCTGCGGCATGGGTGTGGCACGAGCGAGAAGTCCAACCGTTGCGATCGACCGGTCCGCTGCTCATGCTCGCTCCGGGCTCGAACTATTACAGTCGCGAGATCACGCTCGATATGGGTGACATGGTCGTGCTGTACACCGACGGTCTTGCCGAGGCCCGACGAGGCGACGAACTCTTTGGCGAAGACCGCATCGCGACCCTGCTGCGCCGTGACCCCACCGTGGCACCCGACGTGTTGTGCAAGTCGCTGCTCGAAGCAGCCCGCAACTTTGCCGAAGGTCCCGTTGAAGACGACGTGGCGATCCTGGCAGTAAAAAGAATCTGAGTCTGGGTTCGAATATGACGGAGCAGGTTCAATCGTTTCCTGGTGCCTTTTGTGAGCCGTGCAATAAGTGGCGCAAGCCAAGTGCACTTCTACCCAATGGAACATGTCCGCGATGCGGCACTCAGCTCGATGATCAAGCTAACGACCTGATACACGACGCCCCCGCGGAAGCGGGTGCCAAGGTCAAGATCCCATGGCACTTCTGGGTAATGGTCGGAGCCACCGCTCTCTACCTAGGTTGGCGAGTGATCCAGGGCATCCAGTCGCTGTTTTAGTTTTCAGAATTCACGCGCCAAGGGCCAACATGCTGCGGTAGTCTTGTGCTCGTCACACGGGCTGTGGCGCAGTTTGGTAGCGCGTCCGGCTGGGGGTCGGAAGGTCGAAGGTTCAAATCCTTTCAGCCCGACGTCGTTCGCAAGTTCTGGCGAACTTGCTCACTCACCGAGTTGTTCGCTGGGGCTCACAACTCATTGCTGTACTGCAACATGGTTCGATAGCGGTCCGACGACCCCGACAGGTGCTGAAATTGACGGCAGGTCAAGCGCGTTGAGTTCCATCGGTTTGCGCTCGCTCGGTGATGCCGCACTTTGCCCGAAGTGGGGCGCGAGGCGAGGACTTCTGGTCGGTGGCTATCCTTTGCCCGAGAGCCAGATGCGGTGCGACCGAGTACGTAGTTGACTTGACCGGCACGCCGCCTGGTGTCTCGTTCGTTGAGAGCCGGGAGCTGCAGGGGCTATCGAGCGTGGGACAATCCGGTGGGCAGTGGTGCCAGAGCGCCCATCGTGCCGGGTGCCGATCAGGCGACCTTTTGCAGGGTCGAGACGAACCATTGCACATGGGCCGTGTCGTCGTGCCGGGGATGCCACACCACGTCGAAGTCCTGCAGAGGTAGGTCGATCGCTATCGGCCGTACGACGAGATCGAGTTGCTTCGCAAAACACTCAGCGACGCTGCGTGATAACACGGCGATCAGGTCGGTCGCTGCCACCACGTAAGGGGCTGGCAGGTAATTGGGCACTGTCAGAGCAATACGGCGAGCCTTTGACCGCGGACCGATCGCGCGTGCAATTGCACCCGGGTCGTCGCGAGTTGGTGCTATGCGTAGATGCTGGTGAGCGAAGAGCTGTTGCTCAGTGAGGTGGTCATCGGCCAGCGGAGCGTCTTTGAGTGCGGGGTGCCCGCTGCGCATGAGCGCGACAGTGTCCTCGACGAAACATCGCGCACGTCGGAGCGCCGGATCGAGGCGGCGATAGACGCCAATGAGCACGTCCAAGTCGTTGCGGCGAAGCAGCTCTGGGCCATCGATTGTCCCGAGAGTCTGGAAGTCGAGTCGAATCGACGGCGCCTCTGTCGAGAGGTGCCTCTGAAGCTCGGGCAACACGCGCAACATGACGTGGTCGGTCGTAGCAACTCTGATGGTTGCATCAGAGGTAGCTGGGTCGAACGGGTCGGGAGCGTCGAGGGCGCGGTGGAGCGCTTCGAGTGCTGGCCTGAGATCGGTTTGGAGATGGCGAGCTCGCTCGGTCAATTCCATGGAGTTGCCGGAGCGAACCAGCAGGGGATCATCGAGCAGAAGCCGGAGCCGTTTGAGAGCGTTTGAAGTTGCTGGCTGCGACAGCCCAGCTCGTTCTCCAGCTCGAGTCACGTGCCGTTCGATGAGCAGCGCATCGAGTACCAGCAAGAGGTTGAGGTCGATTCGTGCGAGGTTTGGCAGATCCATGAAGACCCGACGGTATCACTCCAATGAATGATGTCTCATCCCAATCATTCATTGGAATTGTGTCCGGACGTTGATCACCCTTGAGCCACGCCCACCAGTCAGAGGAGCCATCATGAAGTTCGGCCTGTTCTACGAGCACCAGATCCCGCGTCCATGGCACGAGCTCAGCGAGTACGACCAATATCAGCAAGCGCTCCAGCAGATCGAACTCGCTGATCAGCTCGGTTACGACTATGCGTGGCAGGTCGAGCACCACTTCTTGGAAGAGTACAGCCACGCGTCTGCTCCCGGCCACTTTCTGAGCGCTGCCAGCCAGCGCACCGAACAGATTCGCCTCGGACATGGGGTGTTCCAGTTGCCGACCAACCACCCAATTCGGGTGGCCGAACAGATCGCCACGCTCGATCTGCTCAGCGGTGGTCGTTGCGAGTTCGGAACCGGCGAAGGAGCGGGCCCGACCGAGTTACACCCGTTCAAGGCTCGCGTTCGTTCGAAGCGAAACATGTGGGAGGAAGCCATCCGGGCGATCGTGCCGTGCTTCACCGACGACAGTGTGGCCTTCGATGGCGAGTTCTGGGATTGGACAGCCCGCAACATCCTCCCCAAGCCCTATCAGAAGCCGGGGCCTCCGATCTGGGTGGCGTGCTCGAACTACAACACGATCGAGATGGCTGCTCGTCGCGGAATCGGCGCTCTGGGGTTCAACTTCGCGACTCCCGATGGCGCTCGGGCTTGGGTCAATCGCTACTACAACCTCTTCGTTCACGAGCAAGAACGGTTGGCCGCCTACAAGCCGAACCCCAACATCGCCATGGTGGCTGGCTTCATGTGCGCGCCGACCGACGAGGAAGCCAGAGCAAAGGCCGACGGTTGGACGTTCTTCATCTTCTGCCTCGAGTACAACGGAAGAAACACCTACGAGCCTGGCACGGTCGACCTGTGGGCCGAGTATCAAGACTGGAAGCACGGGTCCAAGGCCGAAGCAGCCATGGAGAACGGACTCGTTGGCTCACCTGACACGTTGCGCAAGAAGTTGCGGGAGTATGCAGCGACCCATGTCGATCAAATGATCCTGCTCAACCAGGCTGGTATGAACACTCACGAGGACATCTTGTCGAGCCTGAGGCTCTTTGCTGAAGAAGTAATGCCTGAGTTCCACGAGATGGAACCTGCCCACCAGCAGTGGAAGCAAGACGTGATCAGCGGAGCCATCGAGTTGCAGAACTTCTCGACCAAGGAGCACATGCTCCCCGGCGTCGCCGTGGCGAATCCGGACATGGTGAAGTCCCGCAAGGCGGCGCCGGTCGACGGCCCCGGGCACACCCACATCGAGAAGCGGGGGAGCGAGAACGACCCCGGCGACTTTGCTCTGAGCACTGCGGCAACTGCCGAGAAGGCGGCCGGTTGATGGGAGCGGACCGAGCGAGCGCCGTTGTGGACGCAGGGTTCGTCGAACGGGCGTTGGATGCGGCCAACCTGAACGCCCTGCGGATCGCTCTCTTCCACCAGACGAACGATCCTCGTCTGGCAGCAATGGAAGTGAAGCAAGTGCCGGCGCAGGGAGGTGCGCTCACGGCCTATGTGCTGCACCGCCAGCACCACGACGAGCTGCGGGCCATCGCCACCGAGTACTTCTCCCAGCGTCTCGGTGCTGACAGTGACCAAGGCGTCCGTCCCCACCCGAGCCGTTTGGAGACCGCAGATCTCATCAAGCTGTTCACCGGCGAAGCGCCGACGGAGACCGAGCTGGCGTTCAGCTACGAAGACCTGGCGTTTGAGGACTTTCCCCGCAACATCGATTGGACCTCCGGCCGGCCCAAGAGGGTCGATGACTTCCACGTCACGATCGTCGGTGCCGGATTCAGCGGCCTCGTCATGGGAATCCAGCTCGACCGCCTAGATATCCCGTACCGAATCATCGAACGAAACCCAGCGGCCGGCGGCACGTGGTTCACCAATGATTATCCCGAGGCCAGGGTCGACATCCCGTCGGCGATCTACCAGTTCCGGTTCATCAAGCAGTACCCCTGGAAGAGCTACTTCGCGACGCAAGCGGAGCTGGCGGAGTATGTCCAGATGATCATCGACGAGTACGACCTGGCGTCAAAGATCAGCTACGACACCGCCGTCGCCGACGCCACATGGAACGAAACGTTGAAGAACTGGGACCTCGAGTTGGCGGGGCCCGATGGGGCTTCCTCGATCCAGACCAATGCGGTCATCAGCTGCGCCGGGCTGTTCAACAAGCCGAACTTGCCAGACATCGAAGGGATCGAGTCCTTCGAGGGCCACATGTTCCACACGACCGAGTGGGATCACTCCGTGGACTACAAGGGCCTCGACATCGCGCTCATCGGCACCGGCTCCTCCGGTGCCCAGCTCATGCCCAACCTGGCAGACGCAGCGAAGCACCTCAACGTCTACCAGCGAACCGCGAACTGGGTGACCCCCGTGGTCGGCTACCGCAATCAGGTGCCGGCGGAGGAGCGATGGTTGTTCGACTCGATGCCCGGATACTGGAACTGGTTCATCTTCGCCAGCTACGTCGCACAGATGCAGATGCAGAGCCTCCAGGTGATGGACCCTGAGTGGATCGCTGCTGGGGGGCGAGTCAACGAACGTAACGCCAAATTCGAAGCGCGGCTCACCGAATTCATCCGCAGCAAGGTCGGCGACGACGACGAGCTGTTCGCCAAACTCGTGCCCTCCTACCCACCACTTGCACGTCGTCTCATCATCGACAACGGTTGGTACGACGCGCTGGTGCGAGACAACGTCGACCTCGTCACCGATGGCATCGAGCGCATAACACCCAACGGCATCGTCTCGATCGACCCAACGACTGGACGCGAAGTCGAACGCCCCGTTGACATGATCGTCCTGGGCGCAGGGTTCAAGGTGGCCGAATATCTCTGGCCTGTGCCGTACACGGGCCGCAACGGCATGTCACTCGAGAAGTTGTGGGCTCGCGACGGAGCCCGTGCCTACGTCGGGATGACACTTCCAGAGTTCCCCAACATGTTCATCTTCTACGGCCCGAACAGCCAACCTCGCGGTGGTGGCTACCACTCCTGGGTTGAGATCTTCTCCCGCTACGTGTGCGGTCTCATGGTCGAGATGATCGAAAGTGGCTCGTCCTCGATCGAGATCAGCCAGGAGGCATTCGATTCTTACAACACCGCCATGGACGAGGAGCACAAAACGATTCTGTGGGAGTTCGAAGGAGTCGGTGGCTACTACGTCAACGCCTTCGGACGCTCCGGGGTGAACATGCCGTGGAAGGTCCACGACTTCTTCGAGATGGTGCAGCAGGCCGATCCAGAGAACTACATCCATGGCTGACGTTGTTGCAAGTCGGTTGGTGCTCGGCGGAGGCGGCATTGGGGCGGTCTGGGGAGCGACGTCGCGTGACGAAGCGATCGCCACGGTGCGCGCAGCTGTTGCCGCCGGAATCTTGCGGTTCGATCTCGCACCGCTGTACGGACGCGATGGCGAAGCAGAACGCGTTGTGGCCGCTGCGCTCGATGCCGCAGGTGATCCAGAGGTACGTATCAGCACCAAATGCATGCTTGGTCCAATCGCAGCCGACGAGGTCGCCGACCGTCTTCGAGACTCGCTGGCCGGTAGCCGCGAGCGGCTCGGTGGGCGACCCATCAACGATATTGTTCTCCACGGCTACATCACCCCGGACGGCTGGAGTGGCGGACCGAGATCCGATGTGCTCGAACACATCGCTGTTTCCCAGACCATCTTCGGGGAGGCGGTCGTGCCCGCCATGCGAGCGTTGATCGAAGACGAATCCATCGAACGGTGGGGCTTCACCGCAGCGGGCCATCTCGATACCGACCTCGCTGCGATTCGAGACCACCGGCCCGCCCTCGCTCAGATCGTGGTCAATGCGGTCGGGGCAAACGGCAACATGCGCATCGTCGACGAGCAGGTGTCGGCTGACGTGCGCCTCGACGAAGCAGCGGAGGTAGCCACCGAGGCGCTCGCGATTCGCGTCCACGCTGCCGGGTCGCTCACGAGCGGCATTGACCGTGTCATCGATGCCGAGTCGCCGGAGCAGCGCGACTTCGACCATGCGCTGCCCTTCCGACAGCTGGCCGCCGATCTTCGTCAGACGCCAGCGGCTCTGGCGCTGCGCTATGCGCTGTCGGTCCCGAACGTGAGTGCCGTCATCATCGGGGTGAAGAACCGAGGCGAGCTCGAAGAGTCAATTGCGGCCGAACGAGCCGGTCCGCTAACTGGCGAGATCCTCGACGCGTTGGCCGCCATCGGCTTCGACGCTCACGGTCTCGCCGATTGAGATCAGCTGCTGGCAGCGGCGGCAATCCAGTTCGTGATGGTCTGCCAGCCATGGCGACCCATCGCCGTCGGCATAGCGACAAAGCCGTGCGGCGAATCGGGATAGACCGCGAGCTCAACGCTGGCGCCGGCGTCGCGCATACGCTGCGCCATCGTCAGCGTGTCGTCCAGGAGAGGATCGGCATCGCCGACGATCATTAGCGTGCACGGGAGGGCAGCGACGAGATCGACGGCTGCATTGACCGGTGAGTACTCGGAGTCGCCACGCTTGTCGATGGGAACACCGGGCACGAGCTGATCAGCAAACCACTGGAGCCATGGCGTCGAGAGGGTCAAGAACTTATCGCCCCAGTTCCGAGCGCTCGGGGACAAGCCGACGTCGAAGAACCCGAACGCCAAGCTCAGACCGACGAGGCCGCGTTCGCAGAGCGCAGCTGGGCCGAGCTCGAGTACTGCGGAGAGCGCGAGGTGAGCGCCGGAGGATTCGCCAGCGATGATCACTCGGTCGAGGCCGAGACGCGCTGCTTCATCGAGCGCCCATTCGATAGCCACCATCACGTCGTTGCGGCCCGCAGGGAAGGGGTGCTCTGGAGCCAATCGGTAGTCAACGGAGATGGCTTCGCACGACGCTGTTCGTGCCAGCTTTGCGATCACAACGTCTACCTCGTCAGGTGATCCGAAGACCCAGCCACCGCCGTGGACGTGGATGAGCATGGCGGACGCATCGGCGTTGGGGTGATGGCGGACACGGACCGGGGGATCGGCCTCGATCGTGACGTCGAGGGCGTTGTCGTCGAGCACGGCCCCAGGGAAGGCGCCCCGGCCCTCCCGGCGAGCGCGCCGAATTCTCTCTGGCGGCACTGCTCCGGGAGGCGGATTGTTGGTGCTGGCGTCGACAACTTTGCGATTCATGTCGCGCTGCTCGGCAGAGAAGGCATGGAGCGACGGGTCGATCCACTGATCTAGTGTTCCGCTCATCGGTCGGGGGGCGGCCATGGATGCTGGGCCAGCTTGTCGTCGAGTTCGGTGCCCCAGCTGTTCAGCGACCACGAGATCATGTTGTAGACCCCGACTACCATGATCAGGTCCATCAGCTGTCGCCGGTCGAAGTGTTTCGAGAGTTCGGCCCATGTCTCATCGGCGATCTTGCCATCGTCGAACAAGTCATCGGCCGCCTGCACGATGGCCCGGTCGAGCGCGCTCCACGCGGGATCGCTCGGCCCGAGGTGGACCCGTTCGACCTCGTCACTCGTCAGGCCGGCGGCGATGCCGATCGGTGTGTGCTGGGCGAACTCGTACTCGCAACGATTCAGTGATCCGATGCGCAGGATCGCTAGCTCGCGTTCCCTGGCCGCAACCGTGCACTTGGCAAGGATGTGAACGCCGAGTGGTGAGTAGCGCCGGAACATGTCGGGATGCTGAATGAAGGTGCCGAAGACGTTGTCGAGCGGATCGCGGTCGACCAGCGGACCGAGTGCCGAGCGGACCTCATCGGTCCATTCTGAGCGAGGCAAGGGCGGGACTCGCACCGACGAGGGCAATTCGTTCGCCGTGGTCATGCTGTTGCTGCTTTCACGTATTCGTCTCGAAGGAGTCGCTTGTAGAGCTTGCCGTTTTCCTGCCGCGGGAGTTGGTCGACGAATGCGTAGCCCCGGGGGCACTTGACCTTGGCCAGCTCGTCCTTGCAGTACTGATCCAGCTCAGCGGCCAGGCCGGGTGGCTGATCGGTGGGATCGATGAGCTGCAGTACCGCGTGCACGGTCTCGCCCCACTCGTCGTCAGGAATGCCGAAGACGGCCACATCGGCGACCAACGGATGCGACAGGAGGCGATCTTCGACTTCTCGTGGGTAGACGTTGACGCCACCGGTGATGATCAAGTCCGCCCGCCGGTCGGCCAGGTAGAGGTAACCGTCCTCATCGACATGGCCGAGGTCACCGAGCGTTCCCCATCCTTGTGGGGACAGAACCTTGGCGGTCTTTTCGGGATCGTTGTGGTACTCCATTTTCCCCATCAGCTCGAAGTGGATCAGGCCGATCTCGCCGGCTGGGAGTTCGTCGAGCGTGACCGGGTCGAGGATGTGGATGGGGCCGGTCACGGGCCGCCCGACCGAGCCACGGTGTTCGAGCCAGTCCTCGGAAGTGATGATGAGACCGCCAAAGCCCTCGGAGCCCCCGTAGTACTCAGTGAGGATCGGACCCCACCAGTCGATCATCTGCTCTTTGACCCATACCGGGCACGCCGCGGCCCCGTGGAGGGCCAGTTGGAGCGAGGACAGATCGTGGCGCTGCTTGATCTCGTCGGCGAGACGCAGTAGCCGCACGAAGTGGGTCGGCACCCAGTTCGAATGGGTGACACTGTGACGTTCGATCACTGCGAGCGCATCCTCGGCGTCGAAGGTGTCGCTCACCACTACAGACCCACCGAGGGTCATCCCGATGAGGGTCGTGTGGATGGGAGATGCGTGATAAAGCGGCCCGGCTGAGTAGTGCACCGATCGGTCGTTGAACCCCGCCGCTGCGTAGTGGCCGTAGTGGGCTGGATACTCGATGATCGGGCCACCTGTCAGCGGTCGTCGCACGCCCTTAGGTCGGCCCGTGGTGCCCGAGGTATAGAGCATGTCGTCGCCGAAGCACTCGTCGGCGACGGGTGTGGTCGGCATCGAATCACGCTGATCGACGTAGGAGCTAAACGGACCGAACGCATCGTCGACCGAGAGGAAGGTGACACCTTCGAGCCGCGAAGCAACTTCCTGCGCAACCTCGGCGAAGCGTGCGGAAGCGAAGAACACCGTCGAACCGGAGTCCTTCACGATGTACTCGATCTCCGATGCCGTTAGGTGCCAGGAGATCGGTGTGAAATACACGCCCGACCGTTGGCCGACCCAGCAGAGTTCGAGGAACTGCAGATGGTTCTCGAGCAACATGGCGAAGCTGCCACCTGCTTCCAGTCCGAGCGATCGCAAGAGGTGGCCGCCCTGTCTGCTGCGATCACGGAGTTGGGCCCAGCTGACGGTCTCATCGGTCGCCGCCATCGTGTAGGCCGGGTCGTCCGGGCGGAGCTCTGCAGTGAGGTCTGGATGGCCGATGCGCTCGCTCATGTTTGCTGCTCCTCGTCGAGCAGATGCCCGTAGGTCTTCTTGTAGTCGAGCCCGTACCAGCGCTCTGGCGTCATGGTGATGACGATGGCATCGGAGGGACCTTGGGAGTCCATGACTCGGTCACCCATCCCTTGCCCGAGATAGCGATGCTGCATCGGTCGACTGTCGGCCTCGGGATCGACAGGGCGTTGACTCGTGATCGGCCCGTTGACGGTGACATAGCCGTAGGGAGGCTTGTCGTTCTGCACACAGAGCGAGAACTCGCCAGCGGCCTCCAAGAGCGCAGCCTTTCGCGACGACGGGCTGATGTGGATCTCGATCGTGTCGTCAGCAGTAAGGCGATACCAGACGGGGGATGCTTGTGGCGGTCGATTGGCATCGGTGATGCTCATGATGCCGATGTGGGGAGCGCCGAGAAACGCTCGCCGTTCTTCAGCGGTCGTTCGGTGCAGGGGAATCTCTGTCATCAGCCAATCCTTGCCAGTTGTCCACCGTCGACGGGAAGAATCACCCCGGTGACGAATCGTGCCTCGTTCGAGGCGAGATAGAGAGCGGCGTACGCGGTGTCCCACGCAGTGCCTTGTCGGCCGCCGAGGGGAACCATGCGATCTCGGGATGCACGAAGTTCATCTGGGTCGATGTCCAACGCGCCGCTGTGGCCACCAATCGCCATCGGGGTGTCCATGAGTCCAGGCATGATCGCATTCACCCTGATGTTGTGACGGAAGTTCGCCGTCGCCAAATGGTGTGTGAGTGCGTTAACCGCTGCTTTCGAAGTCTTGTAAGCAGCGAGGGGGACCGAGGCTTCGGCGGCCGACGACGAGATGTTGACGATCGACCCGCCTCCCGCGGCGCGCATCGCAGGGATGACGTGCTTGCAGGTGAGATACATGCCCGTGACGTTGATCTCGAAGATCCGATCCCACACGTCGCGATCCATGCCCGTGATGCCGCCATCGCCGGTGCCGATGCCGACGTTGTTGTGCAGGATCGTAGGCGGGCCGAAGATTTCGGCACAGGCACCAGGGATCTGCGCAACATCAGCCTCGAGGGCCACGTCTGCTTGGAAGGCCGCGGCAATGCCGCCCGCCTCTGTGATGAGGTCAGCGGTCTGCTGTGCCGAGACGTCGTTGCGGTCAACAGCGAGAACCGATGCGCCTTCGCGTGCGAAGAGAAGCGCAACCGCGCGGCCGTTGCCGACGGTGGTGTCGTAAGGGCCGCTGCCCGCTGCCTGGCCGGCGCCGACGACGATCGCCACCCTTCCTTCGAGGCGTCCAGATCCTGGCCGTTCGGCGAGTTCGTCGTTCATCTCGTCGAAACTACGTCAGTTGGCCTCGCGATGACAGCGCCGCTTTGTCATGCCGCGTCATTTATCTTGTGAATGACCTGGCATCCCAACAATCACCCTTTCGTGATCATTCGGCCGGTCATAGGGTCATTCCCATGGACGAGACGACGATCCGCAATGGCCATCGACATCACGCTGCACTGGCGCAGCTGTTGCGCTGGTATCTGTACTACGAGGAGCCCGACGCTCCGATCGAGAACGTTCTCGATCTACTCGCTGGCGACGTCTATATGAAGATGGCTGCTGGTGAAGGGCGAGGCAAGGAGCTGTTCGTAGCGGCGAACGCGGGAGTCCCACGAGACTGGCAGAACGCTCACGTCATCGTCGATGACCAGTTCGAGGTGACCGACGCATCGACATCGGCGATGACGGTCGAGATCGAGTATTCGAACCTGGGCGCCGAGACCGACGGCTCACTTCGAGCGGCCCGACTGCGATACGAGGTCGGTTTGACGGCCCAAGCCGATTCGGTGCTGCCGTTGGTGTCCAGCCTCACAGCGACACCCATCGCCGAGGGTTCGACCACTGCATTCGCCGCCGCTTACGCCGACAATCGTTGCGCCAGCCTGCTCCACTACTGGCTCGCCCTCATCGATGGCCCCAGCACCTCCGTTGAAACACTGACCGAGATCCTGGCCGACGACTTCGCACTCGAGTTTCCCTCGGGAACCATTGGGGACATCGACCAGCTCCAGCGTTGGCTCGACGGCCCAGCGGCTACGTTCGAAGCCACGAATCATCGATTCGAAAACCTCAAGGTCACGACGATCGATGAGCGAAGTTTCATGATCGACGTCGACATGGAGTGGGCCGGGATCGCAACCGGTGGGGTCGTCACCGCCCGCACGAGACACCACTGGAACGTAGTCGACAACCCGCTCGATCGATTCGCCAAGATCAAGACCATGACCGCTGAAATCCTCCGAGAGGTGGGTTGATGACCGAAACCGTGAGTGTCATGGGTCATCGAGTCGCTCGGGTCGAGGACCCGCAATTCCTCACCGCCGGCGGGACCTACGGTGGCGACGTCGTCCTACCCTCGCCGCCGGGGTTCATCGTGTTTGTGCGTTCGGTCTACGCCAGCGGCTCGATCACATCCATCGACACGAATGAGGCGGCGAATGTTCCCGGAGTGATTGCCGTGGTCACCGCAGCGGATCTAACGATCGCTGCATTGGGCCCGCCGTTCCCGATGATCGACGCCGCCATGGGTCGACCCTTGCTCGCCTCGGGCCGAGTTCGATTCGTTGGCGAACCCGTGGTCGCGGTCGTTGCCGACTCACTCACCACAGCGGTAGACGCCGCCGAGCTCGTGATCGTCGACATCGAACCAGACTCGGCACTCATCGACGCTCGAGCCGCGGCCGAACCCGACAGCTCTCGCGTCTTTGCCGATGCGGCATCTAACGTCGCGTTCGCCGTACCAGCGGAACCGATCGACTTCTCCGACTGTCACACGGTGGTGACCGTCGACATCGTGAACCAGCGGCTGTCTGGCGCACCGATCGAACCGCGCGCCGCATCGGCTTACTGGGATGGCGACCATCTCGTCCAATGGGCATCGTCGCAGAGTGTGCACGTCGTGCAAGCATCACTCATGCAGGTGTACGGCTTGCCGGCTGACCGCGTCCGAGTCATCAACGCAGACGTCGGTGGAGCCTTCGGCGTGCGAGGGCGTCCAGGAGCCGAAGAGCTGCTCCTGCCGGAGCTCGCTCGCATCGTCGGCCACCCGGTGCGATGGGTGGAAACCCGATCGGAGAGCTTCGCCGCCATGGGACACGGACGGGCGCAACACCAGCACGTCGTGCTCGGCGGCGATGCAGATGGACGGGTCACCCACTACAAGCTCGACATGGTCCAAGAAGTCGGCGCATACCCGTCTGTCGGCGCAATTCTTCCCATGGCGACTGGCGTGATGGGCGCCGGTCCGTACGATGTCGCCAACTTGGAGATTTCGTTTCGCTCCGTTGTCACCAACACCTCACCGGTCGTCGCCTATCGCGGCGCAGGTAGGCCCGAAGCCACTGGCGCGATCGAGCGGGCCATGGACTTGTTCGCCCAGGAGGTCGGCCTTGACGCCGTCGAGATCAGGCGACGAAACTTCGTCGCTGACGATGCGTTCCCCTTCCCCAATCAGCGAGGCGTGCACTACGACATCGGCAGCTACAGCTCCGCACTCGATCTCGTTCTCGAAGCGTCTGGGCACGACGCTCTAGTTGCCGAGCGAACCAAGCGCATCGAAGCTGGCGCGGTCAAGCGTCTTGGCATTGGCATTGCTTCGTATGTCGAGATCACCGGCGGTGCCGCTGGTGGCACCGAGCACGGTCGGGTCAACGTCAACGGTGATGGCACCGTCGACGTCTTCTCCGGGTCGACGCCGACAGGCCAGGGCCACGAAACGTCGTGGGCCATGCTCGTCGCTGATCGCCTCTGCGTGCCGATAGACGACATCAGCGTCCACTTCGGGGACACCGATGTCATCCCGACAAGTGAGGTCACGGGCGGATCGCGTTCGCTGCAGATCGCTGGTGCGGCGGCTGCCGACGCTGCCGAGCATGTCGTGGACCTTGGCCGACAATTGGCTGCTGACCGCCTCGAGGCAGCGGTTGCTGATGTGGTATTGAGCGATGCCGGATTCCATGTCGCTGGGTCGCCAGCGATCGCGCTTGGCTGGGCCGAGATCGTGGATACTGAGCCGCTGTCGCATTCTTCGGACTTGGCCCAAGGAGCCGCGAGCTTCCCTTTCGGGTCCCACGTGGCCGTGGTCGAAGTCGACATCGAAACCGGCAAAGTCGAATTGCTGCGCATTGTCGCCTGCGACGACGCCGGAACGCTCCTGAACCCCTTGCTGGCCGAAGGGCAGATCCACGGTGGCATTGCCCAAGGCATCGCCCAAGCGTTATTCGAAGAGGTGGTCTATGACGAGTACGGAAATCTGACCACCGCCACGTTCATGGATTACATGATCCCGTCGGCCCCAGACATGCCGAGCTTCGAGACGGTTGCCAGCCAGACGCCGACGCCGCTCAATCCTCTCGGGGCGAAGGGAATCGGTGAGTCGGGATCAATCGGTAGCACCGCCGCTGTGCACAACGCGGTGCTTGACGCACTACGCCCATTCGGTGTGAAACATCTCGACATGCCTTTGGGCCCGTACAAGATCTGGAAATCGGCGAACCCCTGACACCGGCACAACGGCACAGATCGCGGCACGTCCAGATCACTGCCCCGAATCACTTCGTTGTTGCGCTTCATCAAAGATGTCAGGACAGTACAGGCTAAGAGTCAGTCCGTTTAGCGATCTGGTGTCGTGAGGTCGATGATCCCAGAAACGCTTCGCCCATAGGTGAATATCGTCTGCAGTCTCGGCTTCCTCACACAAAATGCACGCCCGGTCACCCATTTCTCTCGCTGCGAACGGAGCCACGAGCCGCCCTAGTGATGGCAGCTTCTCGTCGACAATCAACTCGAGAGTGCGGGCCTCTAGTTCCGCTCTCGATTCACGAAAGTAGTCACACTCGAACGGAACCACCGTCGGGGTTGGCATCGGCGTCACAGGCGGTGCCGGTATTGTCGTTGGAGGCGGAGTTGGCAGGGGATCGGCGATCTCGGAAAAGGACCGGGTGAACCGCATGACCCGTGACCACCAACACTCTTGGTGTTTGTTGGCATACAAATTAACGACGGTGCCTTGGAGCGCGGCATCAGGGTGATACAGCGCAACGCTCGCCGCAGCATGTGTCCGACCTATGGCGAGACGATGCCCCGCGAGCGCTGGCGCCAACGGTTGGGATGCTCGCTACGGTGCACGCATGAGTGCCGAGGTACTAAAGCTCCTGATGGAACGGTTCGATTTTGACGAAGCCGACCTTGTTGCGAACCGCGAGGGTTCGTTCAGCGCTCGGCAACTCGAGGCCGGCGAGCCAAAGTTCCGGAAGTTGAAGCGCGTCAGTGGTCCAACCAAGTTCCGGCGGCGCAACAAGGGGATCGGGCTGACGGTCGAGATTGGTAACTGGAAGAACGCTCGGATGATCGTTCTTCAAGACGGTGACAAAGAGCTGTTCTCGCGCATTCCACACGCGACGCTCTACTACACCAACTCGGCAAAGGGCACCCATGTGCGCAGCATCGAGCCCTCATCACCCGACGACTGACCGACGCTTCGCCGATTGGGCGATTGGGCGACCTGGCCAGCCGCACGGCACTGCGCAGTTGGTAACACTGGTGCCTCGAGTTGCTCGGGCTGCAGCCCGAGCTGGCAGCAAGCACCAGTCCTAGCAGCAACCTCCAACGCACCGAAACGACGAACGACTAGCGGGCCGTCATTGCAGCGATCCCGATGCTTCGATGGTGACGCAGTCGGAAACAAGCACGGCGTCTACGTGAGCGCGGCCACGTGCTGGGTCATTGCTGCGAGCCCGGCGTCGAGGCCACGGCGGCCCGCACCGATGCGGAACCGGTCATTGGGTGTGGGGCCGAGGTCAGAGGAGTAGATCGTGGACGGAAGCACGAGGACACCCGATTCCTCGACAAGGCGTCGTGCGAACTCCTCTACACCATCGGAGCCGAGGTAGCGGGGGAAGGCCATGCAGGAACCCTGTGGTCGGTGCCACTCGAACAGATCGGGGAAGCGGTCGAAGAACGCGTTGAACTTCGGCAGGTTCTCGTCGATGATGGCGTTGTTCCGTGCAAGCAGTGCGTCGCGATGTTGCAGCCCAATGATCGCAAGCCGTTCACTCGGCCCAGAGCTACAGATCGACAGGTAGTGCTTGAACCGTTCCATCTGCCCGAGAAGATCGTGGTCCTGCGACGCAATCCACCCGACACGTAGGCCCGGGAGACCGTAGGACTTCGACATTACTCCGAGCGATAATCCGAGTTCGTATTCATCGGCCACCAGCGGCAAATGTTCGGTGCCCGTCGGGCCGAGCCCGTGGAAGATCTCATCGTGGAGGATGTGGATGCCGTGGTGGCGACACAGTTCGATAAGCGCCGCGTATCTTTCGCGATCAAGGATGGCCCCGGTGGGGTTGTGCGGGAAGTTGATGGTGAGGAGTTTCGTGTTCGGCCGGATCGCTGCAGCTACCCGGTCGATGTCGAGCGACCACTCGTCGTTTGGGTCGAGCGGCA
>Ga0114956_1001117_pt1 | contig 20910 bp, 14 predicted proteins | sample MaitaG_FD_87304 | JGI IMG/M metagenome (GOLD analysis project Ga0114956, IMG submission 87304) | Marine algal microbial communities from Maine, USA - Maine_Asex2 metaG | ecosystem: Host-associated > Algae > Red algae > Unclassified | place: Maine, USA | collected 2015-01-05
ATTCACTTTCGGAACCTTCACGAGTCCTTCTCGTACAGCAAGACTCTCGCAAGCCTAATTTACCAACTCGCTAATGCGCAATTAGGAACCTTCATGAGTCCTTCTCGTACAGCAAGACTCTCGCAAGCACAATTCACCAAATCGCTATTTCACCAATTCGCCAATTCACTTTCGGAACCTTCACGAGTCCGTCTATTACAGTGAAACTCTCGCAAGCACAATTCACCAAATCGCTAATTCACCAACTCGCCAATTCACTTTCGGAACCTTCACGAGTCCGTCTCGAGCACTAAGACCCTCGCAAGTCATTCAGTGACTAGCAATCTCCTAGTAAACTCAATTCCCTCCAAAGAGCCATACAAAAAATAGATTCCTTGAGCAGCAGCATTAAGTTGTAAGGTATTCGAATCAAAATTAAAATCAATCAATCGACCCGCAACATCAGTCACAGATAAATGGGCCTTCTTTAATGTTATTCCATCAACATGAATGTAGAAAACTCCATCAGAAGGATTCGGATGAATTTGAATATTGTAGTCAACAAGATGAGTTTCAATGGCACCGGGAATTAGAGGATTGCTTTCGCTGAAAAATTCAATACCTCCTCGAAAATTTCCAACAACCATATCCATTTTTCCATCAGCATTAATATCGGCTACGGAAATACTGCTGTTTAATCCTGCAGTCTGTTCTAAAATCATAGTATCTAGTAATTCAAAGGCTCCACCATCAATGTGGTTTTCAATATCTCCGTAAATAAATACTTGCCCGTTTGCCGAACCAACAGCCAGCCGCAATTCGCCCGCTGCATTTCTATACATAGACGGTTGTGAATCCCCCTCTAGATTATTTCGAACATCAACTTCACCCCAAAAATTACTTTGCAGTTCCATAATGGGATCTGTGGCGGTGCCAATATTCTTTAAATAGAAAATGACTCCATTTCTATTGCCAGAAATAATATCCAGTAGTCCATCTCCGTCCACATCAAACAATTGAGGAGAACTTTCCTGTACAACGTCTAAGCCCTGCCATACATAAAGTGGCGATTGAAAATTTCCAGTATTGCCAGAGTCTTCTAAGCCGCGTAGGTAAATGAAAATTCCGTTCTGATCGCCGGGGATAGAAAAAACCTCCCCAGCAGAACCCAACAACATATCCAGTTCACCATCTCCATTTAAATCGCCCATGGTCGGAACCATACCCGTGAAAAATGACTCCGTTAATTTACCGAAGTCATTCGTTACTTCAGTAAATTCTGGCTGCTCTGCTGTACCTGTATTTTCAAAAAGCCATACCGACCCGATTTCCCCGGCATCGAAGTAGCTCGAACTTAAATTACCTATCAGTAAATCTGTCAATCCATCATTGTTGTAATCCACAAAACGAGGATGAGCATATTGGCCAACTTCCACCATCTCATCATTCAAGAATTGCCGGCCTTGGAGTTCCAATTGAATGCCTTCTGTTGCAGTGTTCTTATAATACCACGAGCAAAATGTTTTCTCCGATGCCACTCGGTTGTTGGGCGATACCAAAATATCTTTTGCCCCATCATTGTTTACATCGAGTGCAAATGCCGCAGGGAATTTGGGAATGATTGCCGAAGTATTGTAGCTCGGATAAACCGTATCCTGCCCAATAACAATGTCTTCTTCTACCGAATCGCCAATGGTTAACTGAACCAAGTTGTCAAATGATACATCGCCAAGTAACAAATCAAACCGACCGTTTCCCGTAATATCAGCCGCACAAATTGTTGAGCCGGGATGAATCTTTTCGTCTTCATCTCTAGCCGGTTTTCCCATTTCGCAATCGTCATTCAAGGTCACAGACATCGTTATTCCAGTTTCGTAAAAATCGCCGTAACACTCGTCAGTCACTGCAAAATCTAAACCACCGCAATCGTCAGAGATGTTCTCGTAAAGTTTCACGTAACCACCCGAAAGATTAAAAGTGAGAATGTCGGTGAAACCATCTCCGGTTATGTCTCGAATCGCAGGAATGTCCGTGTCGGCAATTCCTATGATCTCAGAAAAGTCATCGAATAGCTTTGTAGGACTGTTGCTAAAATGTAGAGCGTTTTCTTCATAATTTCCCGCACGAAAAGCTACTCCATCTTCGAAAGAATGAAAAAGGTCGGGAACATCGTCGCAATTGTGATCCAAAAGCAAGGCCCAATCGGTAACATCTTGAGGGAAATTGCGCTCGTACTCGAATGCATAGCTGTAGTCTACTTGGTCGGCTGCACCTCCATTTAAGAAGCAAAGGAAACGATCTTCCGATCGTTCGAAAATCACAAGATCGAGAATACCATCGTTGTTGATGTCAGCTTCTGAAAATTGCGGATTGGCCAATCCGCCTGCCCATGCATACTTCATTTCTAGACTAGCTGTATCTAGCATCAAAGGGCCGTCTACCTTTTCGAACTTGGACTGCGCGAACAGGGAAGTAAAAAGACAAAGCAGTATAAGCAGGCTTATGTTGACTTTTTGACTGAGCTTCATGGCTTGAGTTGTTAGATTCTTCTTATTTTGAACGTTGCTATTGGAGTTACTACTTAAACGGTGTTTTCGGCTGGACCGTATACGCCCTTCCAGTTTGGAATAACAGAAGAACTCCGCAGCGGCAACGAAAATACTAATTCTAAATGCGCACGCTCAACTCTTTCTTTTACGCAGTCTTCATATTGCTGGCTTCCTGCTGTTTTGTCACCAGTAATGCTCAGGTTTCGAGTGTCACACTTGAGTCGCTTAGCTACGACGATGATGGCAACGCAGCGCTCTTGGTAAAGGCTTTGGATGAGAATGGTCAATTTCTGAACATCACCCAATCGGTTGATTTGAAAGTCGGAGGCGAAACCAACGCTCACAATTTTACCAAGGGAAAAGCAACGGTGAGTGGGGGAGATGCCCAGCATATTTACCTTGCTGTTTCTGGAAAAACAGGTGAATTGCATCGACTTAGAAAAGGCAGTGATGGGAATGCTTCATTTAGCAATATTCCTTTGTGGACTTCTATGATTCCGCCGCTCATTGCCATAATTCTTGCACTGGTCTTTAAAGAAGTGCTTGTTTCTCTTTTTATGGGCATCTGGGCGGGAGCATTCATCATAAACGGATTTACTTTCTCAGGAATTTTCAGCAGTCTTTACTCGGTCATTGACACCTACCTGATAAATGCATTGGCAGACGCAGATCATTTATCAGTCGTGATATTTTCGCTCTTGATAGGAGCTATGGTGGCCATCATCTCCCGCAATGGCGGAATGGCAGGTGTAGTGTCAAGTCTCTCTGGCTTGGCAAATAGTGCTAGAAATACGCAGCTGGTTACCTGGTTCTTGGGCATTGCTATCTTCTTCGATGATTACGCAAACACATTGATTGTAGGTAACACCATGCGACCGGTTACCGACTCTTACCGCATTTCACGGGAGAAGTTGGCCTACTTGGTCGATAGCACAGCCGCTCCAATTGCAGCCATCGCTTTCGTTACCACATGGATTGGAGCAGAGCTAGGATACATTCAAGAAGCCATAGAAACCATTCAATTGGATGCAACGCCTTATGCGCTTTTCTTGGGTTCTTTGAAGTACAGTTTTTATCCAGTATTGACGTTGCTCTTTGCCTTGTTTTTGGTATTGATGAACCGCGATTACGGTACGATGTTTAAAGCAGAAAGTCGTGCACGTTTGACAGGCGATCTATACGAAAAAGGGACAGACAGGGGAGAAGGCGCGGTGGATAATTCCTTGGAGGAACTAGAGCCGGTAGAAGGTGCTCCTCATCGCTGGATCAATGCAGTTTTGCCGATTTTGGTAGTGGTGGGTGGTACACTTATCGGACTATGGTATACAGGAAGTCAGTCTGTAGCGACAATGACAGGGCAGGCTTTAACGGATTATGAGGCTTCTGGTTTCTTGGGCAAGCTTTCTACTTTGGTAGGAAAAAGTAACTCTTACGCCGCTTTGTTGTGGAGTTCGATTAGTGCTGTGATTGTTGCACTACTGTTGACGATTGGTCAAGGCATCATGTCGCTAAAAGACAGCATGGAAACCTTGACGGATGGAATCAAAACAATGCTCCCTGCTATTTTAATACTGGTTTTGGCTTGGGCCTTGGGTCAAATCACCAAAGATTTGCAAACGGCTGCTTTCTTAACCGATGTCTTACAAGGGTTCCTTTCACCCTACATGTTGCCAATGCTCACCTTTATTTTGGGTGGAGCGATAGCATTCGCTACAGGATCTAGTTGGAGCACCATGGCGATTTTGTATCCTTTGATGTTGCCAACAACATGGTCAGTTAGCATGGCGGCCGGTCTTGATCCTTCTGCAGCAATGCCGATTTTCTTGAACGTGATTTCTGCTGTCTTAGCGGGTTCTGTCTTTGGTGATCACTGTTCTCCAATTTCCGATACCACCATTTTGAGCTCATTGGCTTCTAGCTGTAATCACATCGATCACGTTCGCACACAACTGCCCTACGCTTTGTCAGTGGGTATCGTAAGTATTTTCATGGCTTGGTTCTCGACCGCTGTTGGATTGCCAGCCATCATCAATTTTGCAATGGGAATTGCCATCATCTTTTGCATCGTTCGCTTTGTGGGTAAAAAAGTACCCGACGCACCGGAATAATTCGTTCTTAGTCAACGACTCTTTTAACTGCCAGGCGGCGCCGACTAGCGATGCGACTCTCGCCCTGAAAAGGAATCGGTATTTGTGTTGAGAGCTTCTGTCTTCAGATAAGAACTGCTTTATGAACTGCCGTAAATTACAATCTGGAACTGTTGACGGCCTATCTTTGCAGGCTTGAAGCACTTAGCCCGACTGAATAAATACTTCTGGAAGTACAAATGGTTGCTCTTTCTGGGAGTATTGTTTGTCACCATTTCGAACGTTGTTGGCGTTTATCCACCCCGTATAATTCGCTATGCGCTGGATATCGTAAAAGATAACCTCGATCTCTACAGAGCTTTAGATGGCTTCAAAGCAAGTACTTCATTCTATCAGTTCTTTAGTTACTCCTTGATTTTGTTCGGATCTGCAGTTCTGCTCTTGGCGATCATCAAGGGTTTCTTCATGTTCATGATGCGACAGACATTAATCGTCATGTCTCGAAAGGTGGAATTTGATCTCAAAAACGAAGTCTATCAACACTACCAAAAGCTAGGGATGGCTTTTTACAAACGGAATCAAACGGGTGATTTGATGTCCAGAATTTCTGAAGATGTCTCACGTGTTCGAATGTATTTGGGGCCAGCAGTTTTGTATGCGGTCAATCTCTTTGTCTTGCTGTTCATGGTCATCTTTACCATGTTTTCGGTAAATGTGCGACTGTCTTGGTTCGTTTTGTTGCCACTGCCTCTTTTATCCTTATCGATATTTTACATCAACAACATCATTCACAAACGATCAGAGCGCATTCAAAAGCAACTTTCTAATTTAACCAGCATTGGTCAAGAGTCATTTTCTGGAATCAGAGTGTTGAAGAGCTATGTGCAAGAACAGCCTGTTTTAGATTTCTTCAAGAGCGAAAGCGAAGAGTACCGTAAAGTTTCTCTTGACTTGGCGAGAGTACACGCTATGTTTTTTCCATTGATGTTGTTGTTGATTGGAAGTAGTACTGTTTTAACGGTTTGGATTGGTGGAAATGAAGTGATGCGTGGTAATATTTCAGGGGGCAACATTGCTGAATTTGTAATTTACGTAAGCATGTTGACATGGCCAGTTACTTCCATTGGTTGGGTAGCATCTTTGGTGCAAAGGGCTTCGGCATCGCAAAAGCGTCTCAATGAGTTTTTGGAAGAAGATCAGGATATTTTCACTCCAGAAAATGCGCATGACGAAAAGTTACGAGGTCAGCTCTCATTTCGAAATGTAAGTTTTACCTATCCTGACACAGGCATCGAAGCCTTGAAAAATGTCAGTTTTGACGTCAAACAAGGAGAACGAATTGCCATTACCGGCCGAACGGGAAGTGGTAAATCGACTTTGGCGGCCTTAATTGCAAGATTTTATGATGTTTCTCAGGGAGAAATATCACTTGATAAGGTCAACATAAAGCAGTGGAACCTGCCTTCCTTGAGGCGACAACTGGGATTAGTTCAGCAAGACATTTTTTTGTTTTCAGAAACGGTTAAAAACAACATTGCCTTCGGTTTGCCAGGTGCAAGTGATGAAGCAATTCAAGATGCTGCAATAATGGCTGATGTATGGAAAGATATTCAAGGCCTTCCAAGAGGTCTGAGTACCATGGTGGGCGAAAGGGGCGTCACACTATCAGGTGGGCAAAAGCAACGACTCTCTCTTGCTCGTACGCTCATTAAAAAGCCATCTCTAATTGTTTTCGACGATTGCCTTTCTGCAGTAGATGCGGCAACCGAAGAAACGGTACTAAACAACATTCAAGAGTTCACCGAAAGTAGAACTTCTATTGTCATAACTCACCGGGTAACTTCCCTTTTAAACTTTGATAAAATTTTGGTTTTAGATCAGGGTGATTTGGTCGAAATTGGCTCGCATCAGGAACTAATTGCCTTGGAAGGGACTTACTTTCAGCTGTATATGAAGCAGTTAGACGATTCCCAAAAAAAAGTAGGATAATGCCAATTTTCGACAGAATTTGAGTAAAATTGTATAGCTAAATTTGGACAATTCACTCAATTCGCCACATTGTGGAAGACTCAAGCAAGTTCGGGAACGATGAAATTTACTCTAAGCGCGTCCGGGCCGGACGACGCAGAACGTATTTCTTCGATGTTCGCGAAACTAAAGGGAATGATTATTACATAACCATTACTGAAAGCAAACGAAAGTTTGAAGATGGTGGGTATGAACGTCACAAACTACACCTCTATAAAGAGGACTTTAACAAGTTTCTCGCAGCCTTTACGGATACGATGCAACATGTTAAAGGGGAACTATTACCAGAATACGATTTTGACGAATTCTCACATGAGGATGATGAGGATCGTTCGGACCATTCTACTACTTCTGTTGATTCAGAAAGCGTGGATAACCCTCCCAAAGATGCCGCTCAAGACAGCAGTCAAGAGGAGTCTGATTCGTGGGAGTAAGCAGTTTCAGTTGGTGTCGAACAATAAAATGTACGTCATCTTTAAACAAGTATGGATAAGGCTGCGCCTTTTGTTTATTTTTGCGCCACCTCAATCGATTTCGATTCGAGGATGCATATTAAATATATAGGATAATGGCCTTGCAATGCGGAATCGTAGGTTTGCCAAACGTTGGCAAGTCAACCCTCTTTAATGCCCTTTCAAGCGTAAAAGCTCAGGCAGCTAACTTTCCTTTTTGTACAATCGAACCGAACAGTAGTATCGTAACGGTACCAGACGTACGTTTAGACGTGCTGGCTGATTTGGTGAAGCCTCAAAAAGTACTACCAACTACTGTTGAAATCGTGGACATAGCTGGTTTGGTAAAAGGAGCTAGTGAAGGTGAAGGATTAGGTAATAAGTTTTTGGGAAATATTCGTACAACAAATGCCATTGTTCATGTGGTTCGCTGTTTCGAAGATGACAACATTACTCATGTCGATGGTTCAGTTGATCCTGTACGGGACAAGGAAGTGATCGATACTGAGCTACAACTGTCAGATCTGGCAGCTGCTGAGAAGGCTCAAGACAAATGGCACAAAGCCGGTAAAAGTGGGGACAAAGAAGCTAAGCGGGTTGCGGAACTCATGGGCAATCTAGTACAACACTTGGGCTCGGGAAATTCTGCCAGAAGTTTAGAAATCGACGACCAGGATTTGCATCTCGTTAACGAGCTCAATCTACTCACAAGAAAGCCAGTGATCTACGTTTGTAATGTAGACGAAGGTTCTTTGCCTGACGGAAATCAACATGTGGAAAGGCTGAAAGAAGCAGTAAAGGGTGAGAATGCAGAAGTGCTCTTGGTTTGCGCTGGCATCGAAGCTGACATAGCGGAATTGGAAACACTCGAGGAGCGTTTGGAGTTTCTCAATGACATGGGCTTGAATGAGCCAGGTGTAAACAAGCTTATCCAGTCTTGCTATAGCTTGCTAGATTTGATCACCTACTTCACCGCGGGTGAAAAAGAAGTTCGCGCTTGGACCATCCGTCGCGGTATGAAAGCTCCTCAAGCTGCTGGAGTCATTCACACCGATTTCGAACGTGGATTTATTCGCGCGGAAGTAATCGGTTACGATGATTTTCAAACTCTAGGCTCTGAACAGGCCGTAAAAGAAGCAGGTAAAATGCGTGTGGAAGGAAAAGAGTACGTCGTTATTGATGGAGATGTAATGCATTTCCGATTCAACGTTTAAGCGAACCGAGTGATGCGATTTTCTCAAGAAAAAATAGCATCAAGAATCTGATTGAAAATTCATAGTAAAGAAAAGGCCAGATCGAAATATTTCGATCTGGCCTTTTTTATTTATGTTTCGAGATGTTGGCTATTCCGCTTTTTTTTGGCTGATAACTCAAAAATCCCGCTGGGCATTAACCCCTGTAAAGATCAAATTCGAGGGAATTTACTAACTGCCCTGCCAAACTCCTCCTGCCAAACTCCTCCTGCCAACTGCTCCTGTCAAGTGCCCCCTGCCAACTGCCCCTGCCAACTGCCTGCTAAGACATGTGCTTCGATAAAAACGATTCCATGGCATCATAAAACTCAAAGCGATTCTCTTCATTTCGAAAGCCATGACCCTCGTCCTCCTTCACCATGTACTGAACATCGACATTTTTCTTCTTCAGCGCTGCTACTATTTGATCAGATTCATCGACATTAACACGCGGATCTTTCGCCCCTTGGGCAACAAATAAAGGTGCCTTGATTTTGTCAACATGAAAAACTGGGCTCGTTGCGGTCAATCGCTCCTTGTCTCTTTCCGGATGCCCAACCATCTCGTACATCATTTCCAGATATGGCTTCCAGTAAGGTGGTATGGTTGCCATAAAAGAAAAGAGGTTAGAAACCCCAACGTAGTCTATCGCACATCGGTAGAGGTCTGGTGTGAAGGTGACACCCGCCAAAGTTGCGTAACCACCATAACTGCCTCCGTAAATCGCCACTCGATCAGGATCGGCAATGCCTTCCTCGATTAGCCACTGCACACCATCGCTGATGTCATTTTGCATGTTTAATCCCCACTGTCCAAAACTGGCTGTCCAAAAATCTCGGCCATAGCCAGTAGAGCCGCGGAAGTTCATCTGTAAAACGGCATAACCGCGATTGCAGAGAAATTGAACTTCCGGATTAAAGCCCCAACTGTCACGATGCCAAGGGCCACCATGTGGGTTGATTACCACCGGTAAATTCTTCGCTTCTTTACCCACAGGAAGACTCAAGTAGCCGTTTATCTTTAGACCGTCTCGTGATGGGTAGTGAACCGGCTTCATTTCAGCCATATCGTCTTCGTTCAACCAAGGACTGACATCTGCTAATTCTGTCAACTCCGATGTCTTGCTGTCGAATAGGAAGTACTTACCCATGCTGCGATCACTGTAGGTTCGAACGATAAAACGCTCCTCCGCACGATCTCGGCTGCTGATGGCAATGCTCTTTCCACCAGTTCGATCTACAATGTCATTGTAAATGTTTTTTGTCGTGTCATCGAAGAAATGGTGGAAGGTTTTCCAACTTTCGTACCTGGCTGCCGTTAGCTTTTTTCGCTTGCGGGAATAACTCAATCCCAGAACATCCACTTCATCATGGGCAAAAAGGACTTCTACTTCTTTCCCCGTTTCAGGATCAAAAGTTACGATCGCAGATTTGTCTCTATCCAAATTTGAACTGGCGTAAAACTGCTTGTTGTCAAAAGTGAAAAACAATGGAGTAACGCCCATTTTGAAATCAGTGACTAAAATTTCACGAAAGGCCTCCTCCTCGTTCTCACGATACAACAAAGATGAGTTAACTCCATCCGTTGTGGTGGCCAAACGAATCAATCCGTTGTGGTCAGTGTGCCAACTTGAAATGTTGCCTGGATTCTCAGCAACCATTTTCAATTCCCCACTTCTTGTGTTTAAGCGATAAACATCAAAAAGCTCTTTGTTGCGGTTATTTAATCCAACCAATAACTCGTTTTGAATTTCTTCGAGATCGTCAACAATATGAGCTTGTACATCTTCAAAAGGAGTGAGATCAATTTGTTCTTTTCCCTGAATGTCTACTGCGAACAAACGGTAATTTTCATCGCCATCTTTGTCCTTGGCGAAAATAATTCTTTCATTATCATCCCAAAAATAATCCGCTATTCCACGATCGACTTCGGAGCTAAGTCGAATACTTTCTGAGCTGCCAATTTTTTGAACGAAAATATTCATTCTTCGTTCGTAAGAGCTTAGGTAGGCTAAATGTTGACCATCTGGCGAAATTTTGAATCCGACTTTCTCGCGATTTCTGAAGAAGTCTTTTAAAGGTATCTTACGATTATTGGCGCCTTGCATTTGCTTGATTTATTTCCTGTCGATCTTGATATTTCTAATTCTTGGTTTAGAAATGGCCTACAAGGCCACCTCTAAAACATCTTTCATTTCTGTAACGTAGTGAAACTTAATTCCCTTGATATATTCAGGGTTGATCTCTTCGACATCTTTTTGATTGTCGGCACATAAAACGACTGCCTTTAAGCCTGCTCTTTTAGCTGCGAGAATCTTTTCTTTGATTCCTCCTACAGGTAAAACCTTTCCGCGTAAAGTGATTTCACCAGTCATGGCGAAACGACTCTTCGCTTTCTTTCCTGTACAGGCAGAAACCATAGAGGTTAACATGGTAATTCCCGCTGAAGGGCCGTCTTTTGGAATAGCTCCCTCCGGAACGTGCAAGTGGAAATTGTGTTTTTCGAAATAATCCGCTGGAATATTAAACGCTTCTGCATGCGCTTTTATGTAGCTCAAAGCAGTACTAGCAGACTCTTTCATTACATCACCCAAATTACCGGTTAAAGTCAGTTTGCCATTGCCTTTACTAGTAAGTGTCTCAATGAATAAAATATCTCCACCTACCGGCGTCCATGCAAGTCCCACCGTAACTCCTGGAGGGTTTGGTCCTTGGTATTTATCGTTCTCGTAAATCTTCTTGCCTAAAATTTCCCGTACTCGATCATCTGAAATCGAGACAGCGTATTTTTCTTCCATCGCTACCGACTTTGCCGTCGAGCGCATAACTGCAGCAATCTTTCGTTCCAATTCCCGAACCCCAGACTCTTTCGTGTATTCTTGAATGATCGTCTTTAAAGCTTTTTTACTCAGCTTTATGTGACTGGCTTTGAGGCCGTGATTTTCACGTTGTTTTGGAATTAGAAATTTACGAGCAATTTCCGCTTTCTCTTCCAGCGAATAGCCGCTCAACTCAATGATTTCCATTCGGTCTCTCAAAGCAGGCTGAATGGTTGACAGGCTATTTGCAGTGGCAATGAACATGACATTCGATAAGTCATAATCTACTTCCAAGAAATTATCGTGGAATGTGTCGTTTTGTTCCGGATCTAAAACTTCCAATAGTGCCGAACTTGGATCTCCTCGAAAATCTTTTCCGATTTTGTCAATTTCGTCTAAAACGAATAGTGGGTTAGATGAGCCAGCTTTTTTAATGGACTGGATAATTCTACCAGGCATAGCACCAATGTATGTTTTTCGATGACCTCGAATTTCCGACTCGTCGTGCAACCCACCCAATGACATACGGATGTATTTGCGTTGTAAGGCATTGGCGATGGATTTCCCCAAAGAAGTTTTACCAACTCCAGGAGGGCCCACAAAACACAGAATAGGAGATTTCATATCTCCCTTTAATTTCAATACTGCGAGGTATTCTAGAATGCGCTGTTTGATTTTTCCTAAACCATAATGGTCACGGTCTAAAACTCTTTCCGCATGGTTTAAATCAAAATCGTCATCTGTGAGCTCGTTCCAAGGCAGATCTAATAGCAGCTCCAAATAATTAAGAATTACAGAATATTCTGCAACCGCAGGATTCATCCGCTGAAGTTTCTTCAGTTCTTTGTCAAAGACTTTTTGAGCTTTCTTTGGCCAGTCTTTTTTCTCAGCTCGCTCGCGCAGGTTTTCAGCATCTCGAGAAGGTCCCTCACTTCCCAACTCGTCTTGAATGGTTTTTAATTGTTGATTGAGAAAGTAATCTCGTTGTTGTTTCTCAATATCAACTTTAACCTTGTTGTGAATCTTGTTTTTTATTTCCAGAAATTGCTTCTCTCTGCTAAGGTATTTTAATACCTTTTCTGCTTTGATTTCAAAATCATCCACCTCTAGTAATTCCTGCTTTTCGAAAAGTTCTAGTTCTAGATTTGACGATATGAAGTCAATCAAGAAAGCAGGCTTGTCCATATTCTTCAAAAGCAGTGAAGCTTCTTTTGGAATGTGCGGTGAGATTTCAACAATTTCCTGAGCCAAATCTCGAATGGCTCCCAACATCGCTTTATTCTTATCCGACTCTCCAATCTTTACTTTATCGAGCAACTCAATTTGAGCAACGAAATGTGGATCAGTCTTTACGAACTTGTTGATCCTAAAACGGGTTCGTCCCTGTATGATTACAGTACTATTCCCATCCGGAAGTCGAATTACTTTTACAATCCGTGCAAGCGTTCCCGTAATGTAGAGATCGTCGATGTTCGGATGCTCTATGTCACGATCTTTCTGGGTAATCACCCCAATGTATTTATCCGATTGGTCGGCTTGATTTACCGCGCGAAGAGATTTCTCTCTTCCCACCGTAATGGGGAGAACAATCCCAGGAAACAAAACCGAATTCCGCATTGGAACGATAGGAATTTCAGATGGAACATCCTCGAGATTTTCTTTCGAATCGTCTAAATTTATTATTGGTAGTATATCGATCTCCTCATCAAAAAGATGATCAGAGAATATTTTATCAAACATATTGACCCTTTTAAGTCTGGCACATTGGCATGAAGTACGTTCTTACATGCACGTCTACACTAAATGCCAACTACTATGCCATGGCATTCTAATTCATCCTAACTATAAGCTCGATTGTAAAACTGCTATTACAATTTATCCACAAAGGTAATAAGATGTTTTGTAGGTGATTGATTATCATACTCTTGTAGAAATGTGGAAACCGTATTCTTGAGTAAGAAAGATCATTACAGCTTTGTCATAACAATGGGAATTTTGCTGACAAGAAGGCAGGGATCGGAAGTTTTGTCGGCTAGTTTATGAGGAAGTTTAAAGAAGCATTTCCGCCAAAATTTATATGATAATTGCTGGTGGTTAGCGTTTTACTCATTTCATTCAAGCGAATGATATCTCTATATGCTACACCGTGAAATCCAACTGCGAAGAAGACTCGATTGCTAAGGTGAAAGTTAGCTCCCATCCCAACAGTCAATCCCATGTAATGCTTTTTCAAAAAGTCCTCAGCATTGGTGTTGCTTGCAGCTCTGTAGGCAGTGTTGATGTTGGCTGATTTAAGGCGGCTGTATTGAACCCCAAAACGTGTGCTTAAATTGATCGGATGACCTGTCAATCCTTGGCCCAAATATTTATGCATTTCAAGATAAACGGGTATCTGTATTAGGCTTAGTGCGACGTCTTCTTCAACACTACTTCCTCTGTTCAAGTTCCGGTATCGTTGACCTTGGCTAGCTTGAAAGTGGTATTCACCTACCAAGCTAAGTTGAGAATTGAAGTTGAAACCTGCCCGCAATCCTCGAGCAGTATGACTGGTACGAAGTCGACTGATGTTTTGCTTTTGTAAATTGGTCGAAGCGTTCATCACTTTGCTATAGTAGAACTGGCCTACAGCTCCTATAAAAAGCCCACGGCTCTTTAGCTTGGCTATTTTACTGGGCATCGGTTTAGCAATTCGAGCAGCATCTAATGGAATTCCTTTTCGCGGCCTTAAGAGAGCCAATTCCAATACGTCTTGCTCTTCAGTGAAATCCTGTTCTGTATTTAAGGGTTCCAAAGATTCGGCTAATTCCGAGTGACTGCTTGCCAATGATTCTTCGGTATTCGCTGTAGAACCTATATCATCTGTAGTCAATAACCCATTTGTTCCATCAGTATGCTCACTGGTCAAATGTCCAACAGGAGTATGAGTTCCACCCGAGTTCTGGCTTACCCGATCTGACTGATAAGGTTTTCCATCATTGTCTAGTTCTAGATGAGCTAAGTGATGTCCGTGAGAATCCAAATGTTTAGCGGCCTTCTTACCTGCTGAGGCAAATGCTGTCGCAACGGTTGTAGAAGTGCTAATCGACAATCCATCATTGGTGTATTGTAGAGCTGTTGCTTCCAAGCTGGCCAGTGCTGCCATGGGTTCTCCCATCATCCCACCTTGGGATCGGTCAATAACAGAGATTTCTTGCTGATGCCAGTTCAGGGTATAGGAAAGAGAGCTAAACATCAATGTGGTTAGCACTAGTATTACCCAATAGCGCCCCGTCCAAAGAAAGGATTTCTTGGTGGGTACTTCCGACTCAATAGCATCCCAGTTAGCTGCAGGAGGTTGGTGCTCTAATTCCCCAAGCTTTTCACGAAATGTTTGATCGAATTTATTCTTCGAGATATCTCTACGATCCATAAGCTTCATCACCGGCAATGCGGCGAGTTTCTTCTTCTTTGATTTCGGCTATCATTTTCTGTAGCATGTATCGTGCCCGAGCAAGTTGAGATTTTGAAGTCCCTTCACTAATGGACAACTTTTTTGCTATTTCTTTGTGCGGAAAACCTTCCACCACATAGAGATTGAAAATAGTACGATAACCGAGAGCAAGTTTGTCCACCAGTTTCATCAATTCTTGCCCAGACATTCGATCAATGGTGTTGTCTACAACAACATCGTAAGATGAATTATCAATTTCAAGAATAGGATACATGGAGACTGATCGGCGGTAGTGTTCAATTGCTGTATTGACGAAAATTCGTTTCATCCAACCTTCAAATGAACCATCTCCTCTAAATTTTTGGATGTTCTTGAAAATCTTGATGTAGCCCTCCTGCAAAATGTCTTCGGCAGCATGGTAGCCTTTCGCGTAGCGTAGACATATGCTGAACATCTTGGGTGAAAAGTGCGTGTAAAGCATCTTTTGATACTTTTGATCACCTTTTAGGCATCCATTGAGGATTTCAAGTTCAAGTTTCTTTTTAGCAGGATCTTTCATATACTGTTTAAAACAAGCCGATCTGTATGCTCTCTCTGTAGAGATGTGGATCGCTCTAATATAGTTGCAAATAATGATAAATCATCAGATGTTTTGTCATTTCTGTGTAAGCAAGAAGTCATAGAAGGCCTTTACGGCTCTGGCTCGGTGGCTTATTTCGTTTTTAACATTTTCTCCCAATTCAGCAAAGGTTTTACTGTGACCTTCAGGAACGAAAACGGGATCGTATCCGAATCCTTTCTGCCCGCGTTTTTCAAGTGAAATACGCCCTTTGCAAATCCCTGTAAATAGGTGGTTCCCTTTGCTGGTAACGTAGGCCAATACCGTTCTAAATTGTGCGGTTCGATCATCACCCTTATTGAGACTAGCGAGTAACAACTGCATATTTTCGTGATCATTGCAAGCTGGTCCCGCAAAACGTGCAGTTTTCACGCCGGGAGCTCCAGCTAGTGCATCTACTTCTAATCCCGTATCCTCCGCAAAACAAGGAATCTTGCACGATTCAAAGACGGTTTGCGCCTTGTGTAGTGCATTGCCCGATAGGGTAGGATAGGGCTCTGGTATCTCATCCGTAAAAGAAATATCATTCAGGCTCAAAATCTCATGACCTTGTATGATCTCCCCTACTTCACTAGCCTTGTGGCGATTGCCCGTTGCAAATACTATTTTCATTCTATTGTCTTATCCATTTCTAATGGTCGAAGATATCGCATTGGCTCTAACGCTCAATAATAATTGTATATTTGACTCGCTCACGCCAATCACTGGGAATTGAATGATTTTGGCAAAGAGCAATGGTATTATCCGATATCACCACAAGCTTTATGTTTGACCTGGCTCCAAAGAATAAAAGAAGGCATACTAACAAAGACTGTTGAAAAAAAGGAAACGCCTGACGGACTGTGGGCTAAGTGCCCTTCCTGTAAGAAAGCAGTGCAAACCAAGGCCGTTATAGACAGTAACTTCGTTTGTAGTTGCGATTTTCACTTCAGAATAGGTTCCAATCTCTATTTTCGAATTTTGTTCGATCAATCGAGGTGGACCAACCATTTTGAACATATTCTCTCAGTTGATCGCTTGAATTTTGTTGATCTCAAAGCTTATGATGAACGCTTAGAGGCAACCCAAAGAAAGACGGGATTAACCGATGCTATGGCAGTTGCAGCCGGTACCATGAATGGCAAAGAGCTAGTCGTGGCCTGCATGGATTTCGCTTTCATTGGCGGATCGATGGGCTCAGTAGTAGGAGAGAAGATATCAAAAGCAGTCGACTTGTGTATTGAAACCAATACTCCACTGCTCATTATTTCCCGTAGTGGCGGTGCGCGTATGATGGAAGCTGCTTTTTCTCTCATGCAAATGGCAAAAACCTCGGCTAAATTGGCCCTTTTGTCTCGCGCCGGAATACCTTTCATCAGCTTAATGACCGATCCCACAACTGGTGGAGTATCTGCATCTTATGCCATGCTCGGTGATTTGAACATCGCAGAACCTAAGGCGCTCATCGGTTTTGCCGGACCTCGCGTGATTCGAGAAACCATCAAACGCGATTTACCCGAAGGCTTCCAACGTTCCGAATTTCTCCTCGAAAAAGGCTTCCTCGATAAGATCGTCGATCGCCGAGATCTAAAGTCAGAATTGACCTTGTTGATGTCCTACTTACGGGATTAAACCATCTTTTATAGGCTGAATTTTTAATTGTGATTTCCTATCCCATCTACCCCTATATATTTGAGGAAATGACTATCTTTGCAGCGATTTTAAAAGAAAAGAATTAACAAATTAACGAATGGGCCTCACACAAGAAAAAAAGGCTGAGATTTTCGCTGACCATGGAGGAGCCGCCTCCAACACAGGATCAATTGAAGGTCAGGTTGCTTTATTTACAGAGCGAATCAATCAGATTGCAGAACATTTAAAGATGAATAAGAATGATCATTCATCTCGTTTATCATTAGTGAAAATGGTAGGAAAGCGCAAGCGACTGCTGCGTTACTTAAGTACTAGAGATATCACTAAGTACCGTGCTCTTCTAAAGACATTGGGACTCAGAAAGTAAGCGACTCGCATCCGCTGGGGCAATCCGGTCCCAGTACAAAACTAAAGTATGTCATTTCTAAAGTCAGTCACTCAGACAATCGATCTGGGTGACGGTCGCTCTATTACCTTAGAAACGGGTAAACTCGCGCGCCAAGCAGACGGATCCGTACTGGTTAAAATGGGTAATGCCGTTTTACTGTGCACCGTCGTTTCAAGTAAAAATATAAGGGAGGGAATCGATTTCTTCCCTTTGATGGTTGATTATCAAGAAAAATTTGCATCAGCAGGTAGAATCCCTGGTGGCTTTTTCAAAAGAGAAGCTCGATTGACAACAGCAGAAATTTTGGTCTGCCGTTTGTGTGATCGCGCTTTGCGTCCACTTTTTCCTGATGGCTACAAGCATGATACACAAGTTGCCATTTCTTTGATCTCGAATGATCCTGAAGTACGTCCAGATGCACTAGCTGCATTGGGAGCTTCTGCGGCTCTCACGGTTTCAGATATTCCTTTCCAAGGTCCTATTTCGGAAGTTCGTGTTGCCAGAATTGATGGAGAGTACGTTGTGAACCCGAGTGTGAGTGCTTTAGCTGGTGCTGATCTCGATATCATTGTTGCTGCCACAATGGATAACATTATGATGGTTGAAGGTGAGTCGAAAGAAGTATCTGAAGAAGATTTGATCGACGCGATCAAAGTAGGTCATGAAGCAATTAAGGTTCAATGCGAAGCTCAACTTGCCTTAGCTAAGGCATTTGGAACTCCAGAAGAAAAAAGAGACTTCATCAAGGCTGAAGTAAACGAAGTATTGCGAGAGAAAGTTGGACAGTTGTCTTCTGCTAGCATTTTGCGTGTAGCAAGCGCTGGTTTGACAAAATCTGATCGTAAAAAACAATTCAGAGAGATTCGTGATAACGTGATTGAATCTTTGGGGGAACTCGAAGAAGAGGACATGGATAGAGCTAAGAAATACTTCCACGAATTTGAAAAGGAAGTAATTCGCGAAATGGTGCTCGCTAGCCGCAAGCGCCTAGATGGTCGTGATCTAGACGAAGTTCGACCGCTTCACATCGAGATAGACGTATTGCCTAGCCCTCACGGTGCTTCATTGTTTACTCGTGGTGAAACGCAAGCTCTCTGTACTGCAACATTAGGAACGAAGCAAGACGAGCAAATGCTCGACAAAGTGAGCGGAATGGAGTTTTCGAAATTCATGCTACACTACAACTTCCCACCATTTTGTACAGGAGAGGTGAAGCCAACTCGTGGCCCAAGTCGTCGCGAAATTGGTCACGGTAATTTGGCAGAGCGTTCTTTACGTCAAGTTCTTCCTGAAGGCGAAGACAATCCGTACACCATCCGAATTGTTTCTGATGTATTGGAATCGAATGGTTCTTCTTCAATGGCATCTGTTTGTGGTGGTTCGCTAGCACTGATGGACGCTGGAGTGAAAATCAGTGGTTCAGTTTCAGGTGTAGCGATGGGAATGATCGCTGATAAGACTGACTCAAGCAGATATGCGATTTTGACTGACATTCTTGGTGATGAGGATCACTTAGGAGATATGGATTTCAAAGTAACTGGAACGGAGAAAGGAATTTGTGCTTGCCAGATGGACATCAAAGTAGACGGCTTGTCTTACGATGTAATGGCTGAGGCATTGGCTCAAGCGAAAGAAGGTCGAATGCACATCCTCAAGCAGATGGATGAAGTGATCGGTTCTCCTCGTGAAGAAATGAAGCCGCACGCTCCTCGTATCACGCGAATTTCAATTTCGAAGGAATTCATCGGACCAATCATTGGCCCTGGTGGAAAGCACATCCAAGAATTGCAACGTGAAACCGGAACAACAATTTCTATCGAGGAAATCGATGAGAGAGGTGTTGTGATCATTGCTGGAACTAACCAAGAAGGTGTTCAAGAAGCTGTAGCAAAGGTGAAAGCCATTGCTTACCAACCTGAAATCGGAGACGAATTCGAAGCGGTCGTGAAGTCGATCATGCCATATGGCGCCTTCGTTGAGTTTTTGCCAGGAAAGCAAGGTTTGCTGCACATTTCTGAAATTTCATGGAGCCGTTTGGAAACAATGGACGATGTTTTTGAGGAAGGTGAAACAGTGAAAGTGAAGCTTACAGGTATTGATGCTAGAAGCGGTAAATTTAAGTTGAGCAGAAAAGTTCTTTTGCCTCGACCATAATATAAAAACAACAATGGCGATGATATCGCTGTTGAGATCATGAAATTTCTACATTAATAGAAATTTATATGTGACCATATGAAGATTCTGCATCTTAAAGATGCAAGACGGGGTTGTCTCATGCAGACGACCCCGTTTTTTTTGTTAGATAGAAGAGATGCTTGTATCTACCATTAGCGGAAACGACCTGTAAAAATGATCGAAAGACCTAGGTTTATCGGGCATTTTTAGTGCTTGGAGGCTTTTAAGTAAGAAAGATTCCCTTTAGGGAACCTTTTTCGTAAACAAGGCGTTCCGATATCACCATGGCAATAAATTTGCATCTTTGAAAGAAAACCTATAAAGATGTGCAACTAACTAGCCGGATAGTGCGTTACCTTAATGAAAGAGGAGTAAAAGTTAAAAGATGAGGCAACTTAGAATACAAAATCAAATTACTGTTCGGGAAGGACCAGCTTTAGAAAAGTACCTGAACGAAATTAGTAAACTCAATCCACTTCCAGCGGAAGAAGAGGTTGAATGTGCCAAGAAGATTCTTCTGGGCGATCGTGCAGCTTTGGAAAAATTGACAACAGCTAATCTACGTTTCGTAGTGTCTGTAGCCAAGCAATATCAGAATCAAGGCTTGTCTTTATCTGATTTGATCAACGAAGGCAACATGGGCTTGATGAAGGCAGCAACCAAATTCGATCACACCAAAGGTTTTAAATTCATTTCATACGCTGTATGGTGGATTAGACAGTCGATCATGTCGGCGCTCGTTGAAAGCTCACGTGTGATTCGTCTGCCTTTGAACAAAGTCGATTCGTACAAGAAAATCAACCATGCACTCACTCGATTCTTGCAAGAGCATCAGCGTGAGCCAAATGTTGAGGAATTGGCGGAGTTGACCGAAATGAAAGAGAAAGACATTCGCATGTTGCAGAAGATTAAAACCAAAATGGTTTCAATGGATGCACCTGTGAGTAGCGACGAAAGTAGTTCACCTATGATCGACATTCTCGAGAATCCAAACGAGGTTGGTCCTGATGGTCGATTAATGGACATCTCGCTGAAAGACGAAGTAAACAATGCTCTCGCTGTTTTGAATGAGAGAGAGTCAGAAATTATCGCTTACTATTTCGGATTAAATTACGATCGTAGTATGTCTCTGGAAGAAATCGGAGAAACACTTGGATTGACTCGAGAGCGAGTTCGTCAGATCAAGGAGAAAGCGATTCGACGTCTCAGAAAAACATCGCTGAGCCGAGAGCTGAAAAGCTACCTCGGATAGTACAAACTGAAAATTACAAGCCCCGATCCTTTTAGGTTCGGGGTTTTTTTTTCACGATTTTCTCCAGCTAGACTCGTACCGTACCGACCAAGCGGAGAAGTAATTCACGCGATTTTCTGCAGCTAGACTGGTACGGGACCGACCGAGGAGAACTAATTCACGCGATTTTCTCCAGCTAGACTCGTCCAGGACCGACCGAGGGGAGAAGTAATTCACGCGATTTTCTCCAGCTAAACTCGTACACGACCGACCGAGCGCAGAAGTGATTC
>Ga0114956_1001118_pt1 | contig 20902 bp, 18 predicted proteins | sample MaitaG_FD_87304 | JGI IMG/M metagenome (GOLD analysis project Ga0114956, IMG submission 87304) | Marine algal microbial communities from Maine, USA - Maine_Asex2 metaG | ecosystem: Host-associated > Algae > Red algae > Unclassified | place: Maine, USA | collected 2015-01-05
GCTGCGGCCGTGGGCTGGCTTGTGAGTCGCAGGCGAGATCAGCAGTACTGTTCGCTCGTTCCGTGCGAAGCGTTGCACGCAGCCGCGGCTGCGGGCCGGCTTGTGAGTCGCAGGCGAGATCAGCAGGACTGTTCGCTCGTTCCTCGCGAAGCGTTGCACGCAGCCGCGGCTGCGGGCCGGCTTGTGAGTCGCAGGCGAGATCAGCAGGATTGCTGTTCGGCGCGGGTTCGCAGGAAGAAGACTTGGTAGTGCCAGCCGTCGGGGCCGGCGTCCCAGATCTGTTCGTCCTCGACGTCGGCAGCCGATGAGAGCAGTTGGCGGTTGTGATCGGGAGACCGCAGGCCGAAGTACCGGCGTTGGCCGGGCAACTGCGTTTCGTCGACGTAATCGCCGCCGTCGCCGCCCCAGAGTCCGATTATGAGCGGGGCCGCTGGGCGCAGCACGGTACTCATCGCCCGGGTGGCAGCGGCCACCTCATCTGCAGGGAGATGCATCACGGTGCTCATCGACCAGCCGGCGTCGAAACAATGGTCGACCAGCGGCGGTGCGGTGATCGATGCCGGCAGCACGGCGATTTCGCGCTCTGCGGCCAGGGCCGCGTTGCCAGGAGCGAGATCAATGCCCAGGTACCGGACGCCAGCTTCGAGGAACCCCGATCCGTCGCGTCCCGGGCCCGCCCCGAAATCGATGACCGACGACCGGGCTTCGCTCGCCAGCACCTCAATGAATGCCGAGCGGAGCGCGAGCCGACGACCACTGACGGGCCCGCGCGATCCCAGTCGTGCTTCTTCCTCGTAGTAGGCCGCGAGGTCGCCGCGAATGCTCACGGCATGAAGGTAGCTGAGGAGGCTTCTCGCCCTGTTGCGTGCCGAATGCTTCGCGAGGGCGGAGCGAACAAAGTGAGATTCACCTCAAGCTGATACCGGCGGTTTTGATCTCGAGGTACTCGTCGAGACCTTGGTGACCGCCTTCGCGACCAAGGCCGGAGTCGCCCATGCCGCCGAATGGAACGGCCGCCGAGGTGGGGTTCACGTCGTTGATGCCGATGATGCCGAACCGGAGTGCCTCGAACGCCGTGATAGCGGTCTTCATGCTCTGGGTGTAGACGTACGCCGCGAGGCCGTAGTGAGTGTCGTTCGCGAGTTCGATGACCTCGTCGACATCGTCGTAGACGATCACAGGAGCGACGGGGCCGAACGTTTCCTCGTGATAGACCGTCATGTCGTCCGTCACGTCGGTGAGCACGGTCGGGGCGTAGAAGTGGCCCCTGTCGAGCCCGTCGGCCGTCAACCGTTCGCCGCCGATCGGAACGCTCGCTCCCTTTGAGCGAGCGTCGTCGACCTGGGCGGCGACTTTGGCGACGGCTGCTTCGTTCACTAATGGTCCGATGCCAACGCCATCGTTCATGCCGTTGCCGGCCACCAGCCCGCTGACCCGCTTCGTGAGCATGTTCGTAAAGGCGTCGGCTGCGTCGCGATGTACATACAGCCGGTTCGGGCTGATACACGCCTGGCCCGAGTTGAGGAACTTGAGTGCCGCCGCACCCTTCGCTGCGTTCTCGGGATCGGCGTCGGGGTAGACGATGAACGGTGCATGGCCGCCGAGTTCGACCGACACCCGCTGCAACGAGCTACCGGACTTCGCCGCCAACAGACGGCCGACCGCGGTCGAGCCGGTAAACGTCAGTTTCTTCACCCGCGGATCGCTTGTGAAGACATCGCCAATCGGAACCGGGTCAGCGGCGGTGACCATGTTGATCACTCCGGGCGGCACCCCCGCCTCGGTGAAGATGTCGAAGATCGCCTTCGCACAGAGCGGCGTCGCCTCGGCCGGTTTGAGTACGAGCGTGCAACCGGCTGCTAGCGCCGGTGCCATCTTCCGGGTCAGCATCGACATCGGATAGTTCCATGGCGTGACCGCAGCGACGACACCGACGGCCTGACGGACGGTAAGGAATCGCTGATCTGGGCGTCCCGACGGCAGCCACTCGCCGGTCAGGCGGCGGGCTTCTTCGGAGAACCAGCGGATGAAGTCGGCGCCGTAGCCGACCTCGAACCGACTGGCCTTTAACGGCTTGCCCTGCTCCTGCGTCATCAGTGTTGCGAGGTCATCGGCGCGTTCGTTCATGAGGCGCCACGCGTCGAGCAGGATGTCGGCCCGTTTGTATGCGGTGGCTGTCGACCATGACCCAAAGGCCGCGTCGGCGGCCGCGATAGCCGCCAGCGCATCGTCGGCGCCGCCGTCGGGTACGTGACCGATCTCTTCGCCGGTCGCCGGGTTCGTGACTGCAAAGGTCGCCCCGCTGATCGCGTCGACCCACTCTCCATTGATGAACATGCCCGAAACGCTACCCGGGGTGTCTCCGGCGCCAGACCAAGGCTCTAACGTTGTTTGCGGCGCGCCTGGCAGATCCAGAGCGCCAAGGAGAACCGATGCCAACAACGATCTACGACGACACCCACGACATGTTCCGCACGACGGTCCGGTCGTTCATCGAATCGGACGTCAAGCCGAACTTCGAAAAGTGGGAAGCGGCCGGTATCACCGATCGCTCGATCTATGCCTCGGCCGGCAAGCTTGGCCTGACCGGCATGGCGATCGATGAGCAGTACGGGGGCGGCGGCACGAACGACTTTCGATTCAACGCCATCATCAGCGAAGAGGCTGCACACGCCGGCATCGGCGGCGCGGGCATGGGTTTGGCGCTACACAACGACATCACCACCCCGTATTTCATCGAGTACTGCTCTGAGGAACAGGCGGAGCGCTGGTTGCCGGGCATCGCATCGGGCGAGCTGATCACGGCGATCGCGATGACCGAACCCGGCACCGGTTCCGACCTCGCTTCGATCGCAACCACCGCCGTGCGCGATGGCGACGAATACGTGCTCAACGGTCAGAAGACGTTCATCACGAACGGCATTAACTCCGACCTCGTCATCGTCGTGTGTCGTACTCATCCCGATGGTGGTCACAACGGCATGTCGCTCATCGTTGTCGAACGAGGCATGCCGGGGTTCGAGCGCGGCCGAAACCTCGACAAGATCGGCCAGCACTCCGCCGATACTTCCGAGCTATTCTTCAGCGATGTGCGGGTGCCGGCGACGAACGTGCTCGGCGAGGAAGGCAAGGCGTTCGAATACCTCTCGTTCAACCTTGCTCAAGAACGACTGTCGATCGGTGTCTACGGCTTAGCTGCAGCTCGGGCGGCACTGGAATGGACTGTCGACTACGTGAAGGAGCGGACCGCGTTCGGTCAGCCAATCGCCAAGTTCCAGAACACGAAGTTCGAGCTCGCCGACGTCGCAACCGAAGTCGAAGTCACGACACCATTCATCAGCGAGTGCATCACCGAGCTCAACGCGAACGAACTCACGCCCGGCAAGGCCGCGATGGCCAAGCTGTGGGGCACGGAACTGCAGGGGCGGGTCCTCGACCGCTGCCTGCAGCTGTTCGGCGGCTACGGCTACATGACCGAGTACCCGATCGGCCCGGCGTACATCGATGCACGTATCACTCGCATCTACGGGGGCACATCGGAAATCATGAAGACGATCATCTCCAAAGACGTGCTCGCCTGATGCTGCTGAGCACAGACAGCCCAGAGACCACCGAGTGCACGGCACTGGTCACCGGGGCATCGAGCGGAATCGGCGAGGCGACGGTACGAGCGCTTTGCGCCCGCGGCGCCACTGTCTACGCGGCGGCCCGGCGCCTCGATCGGCTCGAGCAGCTGGCCGAACAGACCGGCTGTATCGCCCACGAACTCGACGTGCGCGATCGCGACGCGGTTGCCGCCATCGGTGCGGTTGCGCCGTTCGATGTGCTCGTGAACAACGCGGGCCTCGGTCGGGCGATGGGTTCGATCTGGACCGCGCCAGCCGATGACATCGAACGAACGGTCGACACGAACGTGACCGCGGCAATCCATGTGATTCGCGCGGTACTGCCGGGCATGGTCGAACGGGGCCGCGGTCACATCGTCAACATGAGTTCGGTGCTCGCGCTTCGAGCCTTGCCGACCGCCCTGTACGGCGCAACCAAGGGCGCCATGCACATGTTGTCGCGTGATCTGCGGCTGGAACTATCGGGCACCGGGGTGCGGGTCACCGAGATCTGCCCGGGTCGAGTTGCGACCGAGTTCTACGATGTCGCGATTGACGAGCCGGAAGCGCGCGAGGCGCTGCGGAACAATGGCTGCGAGCCACTCCAGGCCGGCGACATCGCCGATGCGGTCATGTATGCGGTCGGTGCGCCGTGGCGAGTGAATGTCGCGCTGCTCGAGATCTTGCCGACGGAACAGGCCTACGGCGGTGTTAGCTTCGTGCCCGCCGCGGATCGTTGACGTGGAAGACACACGGCCGATCGCCTGCGGCTAGAGGTTGTTCCAGACCGCGAGCTCGTCGGGGGTCGCACACTGGCCGACGCGTTCGTCGACCGCGGTGCGGTCGGTTCCATCGGGGAGCCGAGTGGCTTGCACCTGAACGTCGAGGCAGGTCAGCAGCTCGTCGGAGAAGCCGTCGACGCCTCCCAAGTTCACTCGGCCCCATACGCCGCATCGCTGGATGGCGGGTGAGCTTGCAGCACTGATGCTGAATACCTGACCGCCGGACTGCTCCCAAACACATGCAGTTTCGGTCGCGTCGACGATGGCCCGTTCGCTTTGTCCGATTGCGCCAAGCTGCGCGGAAACCCAACGATGAATGCCGTCGTCGTCGAGGCAGTTCAGGATGCTGGTGTCGATCGCGGGGTCCTGCGGGTCGGACCCGACGAGTGTGGTGCGGATGCACTCGCGTTCGTCACCCAAGTACACCATGCCGCCGGGCGATTCGAGCACCTGCAGCTGGGCTTCGACGGTCTCGTCATCGAGACCGCTGGCGGCTTCGGGCTGTTCTTCGATGACCTCGACCGTTGGCTTTGGTTCGACGCGGGCGGCCGTAGGTTCCGCGACCTCGACTGGGTCGACAGTCTCGGGCTCATCGGGCTCGATCGTCGGGGACTCGACGGCGGTCGCAGCGGCATCGACAGCTCGTTGACCTTCGAAGGACACCGTGTCACCGGAACACGAGGCCCCAATGACGACGCAGAGAAAGAGCAGCGGCAGGCAGGAGCGTCGAAACACCTTCCCGAGGATAGGGGATCGATGCGGCCTGAACCGGGAGCCTGATCTCAACCACGGTCGCCTGCGCTGCCGACCCGCGCCCAAGCCAGCCGCGTCGTTGACCTGCGATCGGGTGGTCCATGGCGCATCGGCGGCGTGGATCGACTCCGGGGCTGAGAAGCACTGCGTCTACCGGTCGGTCAATGCTCGAGCGTCGTTCAGCTAAATCAGTGGGCCTTTGAAGCGAGAATCCCAGCCTCGGTAAGCGTGGCGATGCGTGCGTCGTCGTAGCCGAGGATCTCGCTGAGAACCTCGTGGTTGTCCTGCCCGAGGTTGTGGGTGAGCAGATCTGGCGCCGCGGGGGCATCTGAGAATTTGAGCGGGAAACCGGGCACCCGGATCGGGCCGGTGAGCGGGTCGTCGACGGTGCGAATCGCTCCGCGCTCGACGAAGAACGGATGGTTGTGGGCGTCGGCCGGGTTCAGTACCGGCCCGCACGGAACCCGATGGGACTCGAGGTGGGCGAGCAACTCGGCGTCGGTCGAGAACGTTTGCATCCACTCCTCGATCTCGGTGGTTAGCGCGTTGCGGTTCGTGACGCGTTCCTTAGCTCCGCCGAATTGGGGGTGCTCGGCGAAGTCCGGTCGGTCCATGGCGGCCCACAGATTCTCGATCTGGTTGTAGGTGCACAGGATGACGATCCATCCTTCCGGCCCCTGGAAACTGCCGGCCGGTGAAACCGGCTCGTAGTGGCGGCCATTGCGCATGGCCGTATAGCCCGGGTCGAGCGACGCGGCGAAGACCGCCTGTTCCTGCATGTGGAAGAGCGCCTCGACCATCGAAACGTCGAGATGGCAGCCGCGCCCGGTGCGGTCCCGGCGGTACAGCGCGTAGCCAAGGCCGGCGAACGCATGGAAGCCTGCGTTGTTGTCGGCGAGCGCGATGCCGGTGAACGTCGGCGGGCCGTCGGGGTCTCCGGTCATGTGCATGACGCCCGAGTACGCCTGGGCGATGAAGTCGAAACAGGTCTTGTGTGTCAGCGGACCGGTGTGACCGAAACCCGAGACCGAGGCCATGATGATGCGCTCGTTGAGCGCAGCAAGATCCTCGTAGGCCATGCCTCTCTTGGCCATGACCCCAGCTGAATAGTTCTCGACGACGATGTCGACATGGGGGATGAGGTCCTTGACGATCTGAATACCTTCGTCGGTCCGCAGGTCGACACAGATGCTGCGTTTGCCCCGGTTCTGCTGCACGTACCCGCCGCCCCGTTTGTTCTTGCGCGGCGCGGACCCGCGATGCGGGTCGCCGTGCGGGGGCATCTCAACCTTGATGACGTCGGCCCCCATCTCGGTGAGCAGGCGGGTGCACGCGGGACCTGCGAGGTACTGCGTGAAGTCGAGCACGGTCACGCCCTCGAGGTAAGGCTCGGTCGATGAAGTGGGAACTGGGCTTGAGGTCGCTGGTGAGGTCATGGTTGTGTTTCCGTTCCTTGCGGTGGTTGCGACGGGTGCTAGAACGCTTCGAGTTCTTCGCCGAGGGTGAAACGACCGAGCTGGTGATGGACCCGATCGCGGTGGGCATTGATGTGCAGGGGCATGGCTTGAAAGTCGCGCCATCGTCGATTGAAGTCGTGGCTTTCGCGCAGGCCATTACCGCCCTGGCAGCGCAGTAGCAGCGCCATCGCCTGGCCGAGTTGGTCGAGCGCGGACGTCGATAGCGCCATCTGCCTGAGGTAATCGGCCTCGGTGGGAACGTCCTCGGTCGCGATGCGACGATCGACTTCGCTGCAGGCCGTCGTCATCGTCGCTTCGGCTGCGGCGATGAGCGCGGCGGCATGGCCGAGGTTCACTTGGATTGTCGGACGGGTGACCATTTTCTTGCCCATGATTGAGCGGCGGTCGCGGAACTCCGCAGTCGCCGCGTCGAGGGCGGCTCGCACCAGGCCAACCGCCATCCACCCGAGCCAGACATCGGACAGGCCGACCCAGTCTTCGCGATACCGGTGGGCGAGGACGGGAACCTCGCGCAACGATTCGGCCCGGTTGGCGCCGAACCACGCGACGCACCGGTCGAGGGGCACAACGACGTCGGTGTAATGGATGTCATCGGTGACCGAAGCTCGCAGACCAATGCCGTCCCAGTTCGGGTCGATCTTCACGCCCTCGTCGCTGTTGTCGTCGTCACCGATGCCAACGACGGCAAAGCGCAGGTCGAGCGGGTCGACTCGTTGGCCCTCGTCATCACAGACGACGAACACGACGCCGGCCCAATCGGCATACCGGCCACCGGAACTCCACGATCCTTGCCCGTTGAGCCGAACCATGTCGCCGTCGATCACGCCGCGGACTCCGGAACCAGCACCCGCGGGGAAACAGACCCACTCGCCGTTGTCGACGATCGACCGCAGCAACGGTTCGTGCCGTGGGCCGAGGGTGCCGGCGAACAGGTGAAAGACGGCGAGGTGGTTCCACATCGTCCAGGCAGTACTCGCACAGTTCGCGGCGATCGCCTCGAACTCGCGGCCGATCTGCAGGACCGACGCGCCGAGGCCACCGATCGCGCGGGTGGCGGTCAGCTTCATGACGTCGCTGGCCTTGAGCGCCGCGACGAGTTCGGGGTCGAGCAGGCGGGTCTTGTCGGCCGCATCGGCCTGCGCTTCGATTGCAGCGAGCAGCCCGTCGACCGTGCAGGCAGGGCGGGTCGTGAAGAACGCAGCGATCGGATCGACTTCCGTCATGGGTCAAAGGTAGAGCAAGCACGCTGGCCCCTGAGACAGTCGCTCCAGTGATGGGCCGAAGAAGAGCGACATGACCGGCTACGTGGCTGCGCTCCACGGTGGTTCCCAGATGCTCTGGACGATGACGCCGTCGAGTAGTTCGGTGAAGTCGCTGTGTCGCGACAACGTGATCGAGTCGCCGCACATCCACAGCAGGCGACGGGCTCGGGTGACGGCGACCGTGAGACGTCGACGGTCGGCGACAAAGCCGAGTTCGCCTTCGGCATTCGATCGGGTGAAGCTCATCAAGATCGCTTCGGCTTCGCGACCTTGGAAGGCGTTCACCGTGGCGACCTCGACCCCCTCGGCTTCGGGAAGTTCCGCGAGCCGCGCGACCTGGGCCGAGTAGGGAGCAACGACGCCGATCTGCTCCGGCCGAACGCCGCTTGCTCGCAGCTCGGCCAAAGCGATGGCGACCAACTTGCTCTCGATTGGGTTGAAGACCGACCGGCTTACCGGATCGCGTTCGTCCTCTGCCACCCCGGTCGTATCGACAAAGATCGCGTTCATCGACGTGAGATCGGTCGCCGCAACATCGGCGAAGTCAGCGAGCGAGTGCGAGGCAACCGATGAATGCGCCGTGTAGTGCGCGCCATAGACGCTCGTGACAAGGCCCATGATGTCGCCGTGCATGCGATGCTGCTCGGTCAGCATTGGCATCGGAACGCCGAGCCCGCGCAGCCGGTCGAGAATGCCAACCTCCAAGACGTTGCCGGGTTCGAGGACGACGGGTCCGAGCTGATGGGGGTCGCCGGCCAGGATCATGCGGTCGACCCAGGGCACCGCCGTCCAGATGGCCGGCTCGATCGCCTGAGTCACTTCATCGACGACCGCAGTCGTTGCTCGGGGCAGTCGACTCGCCTGGCGGGCGAGCGAACCGAACGTGGTCGCGATCACGTCGGCCGATTCGAGAACGTGATCGCGGGCCAGGTCTCGTAGCTCTCGGCGTTGATCGAACAGCTGGCGGATCTCGGCACCATCGGCCCGGCTGATGTCACGTTCGATCGCTTGCAGCGACTTTGCGTGGGGCCCGTCGTCGATGCGGGCTTGCACCGACAAGTCGCGCACCGGGCCCGACATTCGATGCGCGGGACCGACCCGAACGACATGTAATCCAGCCGCGGCCGCGCCGAGCGCGAGGTTGTCGACGGCTGCGTTCGACTCGGCGAGCGCCCATCGGGTACCGCTGAGGACGCCGAGCAACGCGACCAACGTGCGAGTCTTGCCGGTGCCGGGCGGTCCGTGGATCACGGCAAGCTGCGGCGCATCGAAGGCCGCCTGCGCCGCTGCCTGTTGCATTGGGTTCAGCCCCTCCCACGCAAGTGCGTCGCCAGGCTTGTCGCGATCTCCTTGATCGGTACCCGGGCCGTGCAGCAGCGCGGTCTTGAGGGGGGTGTCGAGCTCGTCGGCTTGTTCGAGCGCTTTGCGGTAGCCGATCCAGGTACTGGCGTCGAAGCCCGAGTCGACGGTTTGGGCGTCGGCGATGTCATCCCATTTGGTCCGCTCGAACGAGAGCTCAGCAACATCGGGATCCCAACCGAAGCAGCGGCCGAGCCTTCCGTTGACAAGAACCGGATCGCCAGCGCGGATGCCCTCGTGCAGCGTGCCTCGCACGAGGACGCGTAGCTCCCGGCTTCGCAGGCTGGGGGTCTCTTCGAGGCGCACCCCGGCCCAGCTGTAGCCCGCTGCGACACGATCGGCGAGCGCTTGTTGCGCGAGGCGAGCGTCTTCATCGCGGGCAAAACGTTCTTCGCTTTTGAGCGCCTCTCTCAGCCGATCGAGGTGCGGGTCAGTGAGCGGCACAGGGTCGACGTTAGGACCGTTGCGACCGGCAGCGACGTGTTACCGTCGGCGACCGTGACAAACGTGCGCTGGATAACGGAGATGGGCATGGGCGTTGACGTCCACGGCTGGAACTACACGAAGGCCGCTCGTCGGGCCGTTTCCGATGCGCTGCGCCACAGCAGTCTGAACTTCTTCAACGCCGCGGGGAAGAACCGCGATGACATGGCCGTCGAGGTGCGCATCGCAGTGCAGAAGCCCGAAGAGATCGATGTCGATGCCATCGCGGCCGAGGTGCCCTACGGCACCGTCACGGTCACGGTGTCGTCGGGCGGTCTCGACGTGCCGGCACAGTTCACCGACGACGGCATCGTCATCGCCAACGCCGCGATTCTGGTGAGCTTCCCCGCCGAAGACTGACCGGCTTACGAACGCAGAGTCGTGCCAGCGAAGGCGCCGGTGTGGTCGCCGTGGTCCATGAAGACTTCGCCGTTCACGAGGGTGTAGTCGTAACCGCACGCGCCCTGCACGTATCGGCCCGCCCCGTTCGGGAAGTCGAACACGTACTCGGGCTGCGGCAGGCTCAAGTTGTCGAAGTCGATCACGTTGATATCGGCGTGGTTGCCCTCGACCAGGCGGCCCCGATCGGTGATGCCGAACAGGTCGGCAGTATCTGAGGTCAGCCGTCGAATCGCTTCTTCCAGCGGCCACCGTTCGCGCTCACGCACCCAGTACGTGAGGAAGAACGTCGGCTGGCTCGAATCCATGATCTGGCCAACGTGCGCGCCGGCATCGGCGAGCCCCAAGGTGATGACCGGATCGTCAAGCATCTCCTGCACCGAGTCGAAGCTCTGGTTCAGGATCGGGTAGTTGAGGTTCGCCTTGCCGTCGGTCGCGATGCACTTGTCGACGAATGCGGCCGCCGGTGTCACGCCAGCTCGACCGGCGAGCGTCGCGAGGTTGTCGTCGTCGAGGCAGTCGTAGCGGGCGTCGCCGTCGGGGAGGATCCACATCAGTTCGGCAGGCACGGCCGTGTTCGCGTCGACCAGGTCGGCCCGAATTACCGGATCGCGCAGCGCGCCGAGGCGCTGCTCGGGTGGCATCGCCATGACCTGTTTCCAACCTGTCGAACGGAACGGCAGGCGGTTGGCCAAGTTGTAGATCACACCGATGCCGCGGCACGTCGTCTGCGGTCGGATCGTGGCCCCGGTTGCGTTCTGCTCTTTCGCGAGGTCGATGATCTGGCGGAAGAGGTCCGGTCGTTTGTCGACCGATACAAGCCCGAAACTCACCGGTCGACCGCTGCGTCGCGATAGCTCGCCCATCCACGCCATCTCGGCCCGGGTCTTCGGCATGCCCTCTTCACGATCCTTCTCGCCGAGCCGGGCTGCGGCTTCGAAGATTCCCTTGCCGTGTTTGCCGAGCACATCGCCGAACGCGAGAAGTTCGGTTTCGTCGGCGAACGTCCCCGGCACATTGCGCCCGTCGGGAACGACGTGCAGCAAGGTGCGAGAGGTCGAGAAGCCAAGTGCGCCGGCGCCGAGGGCCTCGTCGACGAGTGCGGCCATAGCGGCGATGTCGTCGGCCGACGATGGTGTTTCGTCCATACCTCGTTCGCCCATGGCCGCAAGGCGCACGGCCGAGTGGCCGACCATGCCGCCGACGTTGATGCCCTTGTCGGTGCGGTCGACCCAGTCGAGATATTCGCCATACGTCGACCAGTCCCACGGGAGGCCTTCGAGAATCGCACGCTGCGGAATGTCTTCAACGCTCTCCATCATCTCGGCGAGGAACTCTTTGCCGCCCGGGGCGACCGGAGCGAAGGTGACCCCACAGTTGCCCAGCACCGCACTGGTGATGCCGTGCCAGCAGCTCGACGTCTGGATTGGATCCCAGGCGATCTGCGCATCGAGGTGGGTATGAATGTCGACAAAACCGGGAGTGACGATGCGCCCCTCGGCATCGATCTCGCGGGTGCCGCTGGCGCTGACCTTGTCGGCGACTTCAGTGATCAGTCCGTCGGCGATCGCCACGTCGGCGTGGCGTCCCGAAGCGCCGCTGCCGTCGATGACTGTCCCGTTGCGAATGACGATGTCGGGCTTGCTCATGATGGGATCCCCCTGGGGTGCGGCTCCTACTTTGCTATGCCTCTACTTTGCCATGACCAGCAGACCGTCTTTGACGGCGGCTTCTCCCGCGTTGTTCAACACCTCGAATGGAACGATCGATGTGCCGCCTGCGACAGCCGTCGGTTCCCAGATTCGAACCGTCAACGTTGACGGCAGCTGCACCATGGCGGCGAACCGACAGACGATGCGCTGGACAACCTCAGGTCGTTCGTCCGTGCACTGATCGATGATGGCCGACACGCCATGGGCGAGATTGGCGGTGCCGTGCAGAATAATGTCGGGCAGTCCCGCTTTCAGAGCGACGGCCTTGTCGGTGTGGATCGGGTTCCAGATGCGAGCGCATTCGGTGTAGGTGTGCGCCGCGCCAGCGTCGACGGCCCGCTTGATCTCGACCGGCGGACCGGCGCGTTCGATGACACCGAGCGGCGTTGGCGGATCGGGATCGATGATGTCGGCACCATCGAGGGGCACACCGAGGTAAATGCCGTTCTGGGTGGTCGTGGCAACGGGCTCGCCCGCGACGTCGACCGTGCGCAGACGGGTGATCGACATCGCACCAGGCGACTTCTGCACGAGGCCGACCGTTTCGAGCGTGGTCGTCAACCGGTCGCCGGGTCGAATCAGGCGGTGGATCGTGACGTCGTGGGTGGCGTGCACCGACGTGAGGACTTCGTCATGCGGAACTCCAAGGTCGACCGATTGTTCGCGAGTCGCGACGATCACGGGCCACTCGGGGCAGACCGCAAAGACCGGATGCGCCACGATGCCGTCCGGGTGCGTGGTGTCGAAGTACGCCGGAGCCGTGTCGCCGAGCGACGCCGCGTACGCCATCGTCCAGCGTTCATCGACATCGTGATGCATGGGCCCGGCGGTGGTACCGACGAGCGAAACAGGAATGGCCATGGCTCAAGTTTGGCCGACGGCCTCCTGACCGCTCGCCAGGTTGAGTGGAACCAGGCTGAACAGCAGCGCGGCGATCGGTATCGCGCTGAGCATGATGACGGCAGGTGGATACGAATCAAAACCGCTCTCGGTCACGGCGAGCAACACGGGACCGACCGCAGAGGCGCCAACGTTGCACAGCGTCAGCGATCCTTGGATCGCGCCGATGTGGCCGGTGCCGAACCAGTGTGGCAACAAGGTCGAGGCTGCGGTTCGAACTGCGCCGCCGGTCGCTCCGAGCACGATCGCATAGATAAACACGACGGCTCCCGGTTGGACGACAGCGGCCATCCAGTGGGCGGCGACGAGCAGCGCCATGCCGATGGCGGGCAGGTAACGAGTGCCGAGCCGGTCGCTGGCATAGCCGATCGTGAGGCCTGCAACGCTCGAACCAATGACCTGCGGAATGAAGAGGGCGGCGGCCGCGGCGCTCGATAACCCTGCGGCACCGAGCAGGTCGATTTGATGAAAGTTGAGCGCGGTTCCCAACATGCCGGCGGCGCCCGACACTGCCGCCAACATCCAGAACGCCCGGGTTCGGATCGCATCGGCTCGCGTAAAAGACCGTCCGATCGACTGGGTGTTGGCCGCGGCGGAAGCGTCGTCCTGGGGTTCTGCCACCATCGGGTTCTGCTCGCTGGGCATTGATCTCAGGCCGAAGTGAGCGAGTGGGAGAACGGTCACGGCAACGAACAACGCGGCGACAAGCCATGCTGCTCGCCAGCCGACTTGCGAGATAGCGACGGCGAGCACGAGTGGCACCATCGCCATCAGTGCGCTCGACGCCGTCGAGAAGATGCCGATCGCAGTGCCCCGGTTCCGTACGAATCGAATGGCCACCGTCACGCCAGCGACCAGCGAAAGCGAACCTTGGCCGAAGAAGCGAATGCCGAGGAACCCGAGCGCCAACCAAACGAGCCCGTTGACCAGCGACATGTTCGCTATTGCCAGAGCGAAGGCGAACCCAAAGATGATCTGGGCGAGGCGTACCCCTCGACGATCGATGAACCGCCCGACACGGGGGAGCAGCGCGGCGCCCGACAACGTGCCGACGAGGTAGGCCGCGCTGACCTGCGATCGAGTGAGGTCGAGGTCTTCGACGAAGTGATCGATGAACACCGACACGCCGATTGTCTGACCGGGACCAGTGAGCGTAGAGGTGAGGATGGCGACCAACAGCACGATCCATGCACCGTCGGCGGCGATGGCGCTCGAGGCCTCGGGATCGTTCAGCGACGGTTGGTTCGCCGAGCGGTTGATCACCGTCGTACGCTATCGGCGCGGCGAACTAGCCTTACCTTCTAACTCTGCTGTTACCCCAGGCTGTTCCAACCCCGAGGAGAACCAAATGGCTCATACCCGAGCATCCCTGGCCGCGACGACCGCATCGTTCATGAGCGCGTTTAACTCGAATGACCTCGACGGTGTCATGGCGCATTTCGCGGCCGACGGCGTCTACGAGGAGTTCAACAACACTCGCGCCGTCGGCCTCGACGCCGTTCGAGCGGCCTTTGCACCGCAGTTCAGTGGCGCATTCGGCGAGATGAAGTTTCTCGACGAAGACCTCATGGTCGACGCCGAAACCGGAAAGGTCATGGCCTCGTGGCGATGCACGCTTGAGGTCAAAGGCAATCCGGTGTCATGGCGTGGTCTCGACGCGATGACATTCGACGCCGACGGCAAGATCACCCACAAGCTCACCTATGCAAAAGCCAAAGCGCCACTCTTCGAATAACGCTGGCTTGAGCGACGTCGGCTAGTCGGCAGCGGCGAGCGTTCCGTCGAACTCGCCGCGGTGGCTGGCATCGCAGAACGGCTTCTTAGCTGAAAGGCCACATCGGCAGAGCGCCACCTTGTCGCCGTCGCATGCGACGACAGTGCCGTCATGATCGGTGAGCGTCATGGGTCCGGTGACGAGCAGCGGCCCGTCTTCGCGGATCTTGATTGTCGTCTGGGTTGCGTCAGCGCTGTCGGTGTTGTCCATGCGCCGGACTCTAGGCCCGAACCAGCTGTCCAGTCAGCTACGGGCCAGTGAGCCGCTGAAGCTCTCGCGTCAGGTTGGCGCGGGCCGGTTGCTCGAATCGTGCACCGCCGGCGGTTGTAAAGAACAGCTGAGACCGATCGAGGAACATGCGCAAGACGCCGGCTCGACCCGCTCGAAAGACATCATCGGTCAGGTGCCCATATTCGCGCCGAATCGCCGCCGCGTAGGCGTCGTAGACCACCGGCCGCCTTCCAAGGATCGCAAGGTCCGCGTCGAGGAAGAGAGCTACATCAGGCGAGCCGTCAGTTCCGTGGCCGTCGGTGGCTCGAATCAGCCGAGCGGTTCGTTCGATGATCGCGTGGCGTACGCCCAATCGACCGAGCTCGGTCTCGGCGAGCATCGCGCTGCGCTTCTCGTTGTCCGACGCCGTTGGGTCATAGATCGCGTCGTGGAGGAACGCGGCCAGGCGAAGCGCAGGATCGCGGCCCCGGCTGTCGTCGAGCGCAACCATCGTTTCGAGCACCGCAATCACATGATGGGTGCCGTGATAGGAACGAATCGGTTCTTCGTGGCGGCCGAGTAGCGAGCGTCCCAACGAGGTCCAACCGTCGTCGTCATCGATCGGAACGTCGGCCCCGAGGTTGGACCACCGCTCCAGGAAGGTCCCCGGCATCTGCCCGAACCTACTGCTCGATCGCGGCCCGGACCACAATAGATGTCGGCCTACACTGCGGCTGTCTCGGCGTAGCGCGGGTGAGATGTTTCGCAGGCTGGCGGCTTCTACGCGCCGACCTCACTACACCACCAACTTCAATCATCTTCGCTGGCCTCCTCCGCACCGACGCCAAGTCGGGAATTGCCGTTGGCCCGAAAGGGTTCGCTTCAGTATGTCCACCCCCCAAAGTTCGACGCCCATCGATGTGCACCTTGAGCCTGATTGGTGGCGGCGAGCCCTTGAGCACGATGTCCGTACGGGCCTAGCCGCCACGCCCAAGTCGATCCCGGCCAAGTGGTTCTATGACGAACTCGGCAGCCAACTTTTCGACGAGATTACGAAACTCGACGAGTACTACCCGTTCCGCCGAGAACGAGAGATCCTGATGGCTCGTTCCGCCGAGATCGTCGCCGCATCGGGTGCCGACACGCTTGTCGAGCTCGGCTCAGGGACCAGCGAAAAGAGCCGGGTGTTGCTGGACGCGATGCAGGCCGCTGGCACGCTGAAACGGTACGTGCCGTTCGATGTCAGCGAAGAGATGTTGCGACTTGCGAGCGACGAGATTAACGCCGAGTACCCCGGCGTTGCCGTCCACGGGGTCGTTGGCGATTTCGAGCGCCACATTCCTCTCGTGCCGGTAGCCGGCACCGGCATGATCGCGTTTCTTGGCAGCACGATTGGCAACTTCGAACCACCCGAGCGAGCGGCCTTCATCGCCGACGTCGCGAAAGCCCTCGACCCCGGCGGCACATTCCTGCTCGGTACCGACCTGGTCAAGGACCCGCAGCGAATGTGGGCGGCCTACAACGATGCCGGTGGGGTGACCGCCGCGTTCAACATGAACCTGCTCACGATGTTCAACCGCGAGCTCGACGCCGATTTCGAGCTGACCCAGTTCGAGCACGCCGCCGACTGGGATGCCGAGAACGAGTGGATCGATATTCGGCTGCGTAGCCTCGTCGCCCAGACGGTCACGATCGGTCAACTCGACCTCCAGGTGGACTTTGCCAAAGGTGAAGAGATTCGCACCGAGGTGAGCGCTAAGTTCTACCTCGATGGTGTCGGCCGCGAGCTTGCCGCCGTGAACCTTGTTGTTGTCGAACAGTGGACCGATGAAGCGGGCGACTTCGCGCTCACGCTTGCCCGCAAGGAATAGGCCGAGCGGAGCCGAGAACGCTGTGGCGTGATCGTCGTGCTGGCCTAGGCGTCGCCGTGGCCGCTATGGGTCTCCATGGCCGGGCGGGCCGTTGGTGTCTCTTCGAGTGCCGCGGCCGCTCGGTCGTTGTCCATGATCTTGGCCATGATCGCGGCGGACGCCTTGTCGAAGTAGTCGCGGTTTTCGATGACAAACTTCTGGCTGTCACGGAAGTCGTCGAGCATGCCGTTCACCTCCGGAATCACATACCGAGCGACCAGATCCCAGCTTCGTCGGGTGTTCTCGGGGTTCGCAAAGTCGTGGACAAAGCCGATGACGGTGCCGAACCCGCCCGATAGCTCGTACATGTCGCGGATGGCCCGGATCAGATCGTCGGGATCGCCGATCACGATCGGTGAGTCGTCGGCGCCAGCGAGCTGGTCGAGCGTTTCGTCGGCCGAGTCCCAGGCGACCATGCCCGGTCGTTGCAGCGTGCCGATCGTGTACTCGGTATGCCACCGGTGCAGGCCTTCCTTGGCTTGCTTGCGAGCCTCGTCGCGGGTCTCACCGACGTGGAAGCTCATCACGACGCGCCAGTCTTTCCGGTTCATCGTCTTGCCGTGTTCGGCCGCGGACTCTTCGGCGAAGCTCCATTGCAACGGCAGCGATTGGATACCGGCCGTGGTCATCGAACCGATCGACAGAATTCCCATGCCGTACTTGCCGGCCAGCGTCATTCCCGATGGGCTCACCATCGAGGCGACCGCCTGCGGGATCTCTTTCTGCACCGGGCGAATGTGCAGCTTCGCGTCGTACATCTTGAACCACTCGCACTCGTACGTGAATCGTTCGCCGGCGAACAGGCGTCGGAGTACTGCGATGCCTTCGTCCTGGCGGTCGCGCAGCACCATTGGATCGACGCCGAGCGTGTGGGCATCGGATGCGAGGGCGCCGGGGCCAGTGCCAAGAATCGCTCGGCCGTTCGTCATGTGGTCGAGCTGCACGATGCGCTGGGCGACATGGAACGGGTGGTGGTAGGGGAGGGACACGACCCCGGTTCCGAGCTTGATGCGGTGGGTGCGCTCACCGGCGGCGGCGAGGAACATCTCGGGCGATGCGATGACTTCCCAACCGGTCGAGTGGTGCTCGCCGCACCAGAACTCATCGAAGCCGAGCTTGTCGAGCTGTTCGACGAGGTCAAGGTCGCGTCGATATTGCAGTATCGGGTTCTCGCCGATCGGGTGATGAGGTGCAAGAAAGGCGCCGAAGTTGATCTGTTCCATGACCCGCGACGTTACAGCTCGGTCATTCGCGCTCGTGCCAGTTAGTCGCCGGCCGACATTCGATCCTTGGCCCAGTTCCTCAGATCGGGCTTGCGTACCTTGTTCGACGCGGTCAGCGGCAAGTCGTCGACCAGCCAAACATGACGGGGCACCTTGTAGTTGGCCATCTGCTCGCGGCACCAGGCGACGAGGTCCGTCGGGTCAGGCGAGCCACCGGGACTCGGCACGATGAACGCGGCGCCGACCTCGCCCATACGGTCATCGGGGACGCCGATGACCGCCGCCATCCCGACGAGCGGATGCTCGACCAACATGCGCTCGATCTCGGCCGGGTAGGCGTTGAAGCCGCCCATGATGAACATGTCCTTCTTGCGGTCGGTGATTTCGATGTACCCCGCGTCGTTCATGACCGCGATATCGCCAGTGTGCAGCCAGCCATCGAGGTCGATCGCCTCGGCCGTTTGCTCCGGAGCACCGTGATAACCAGGCGTGACCTGAAAGCCCCGGACGAGAAGCTCGCCTTCGCTGCCGACGGCGACGTCGGTCCCGCTGTCGTCGACGACTCGCAACTCGACGCCGGGGATCGCACATCCCGACGTCGCCGCGATCAACTCAGGCGAATCGCCAGGTTTGGTGTACGTCGCGATGCCCGACGTCTCGGTCATGCCATAGGCCGTCATGATGTTGTCGAACCCCAGTCGGTCGCGCATGTCGATGATCATCTCGACCGGAATGCTCGCCGCGCCGGTGACACACGAACGCAGCGACGACACGTCGAAGTCGCTCAGGTTCGGATGGTTCAGTAGTCCCTGGAACAGCGCAGGCGGGCCCGGGAAGACGGCGACGCGTTCGCGTTCGATTAGCGCCAGCACCTCGCCCGCGTCGTACACAGCGACGGGCAGATTAAGTGCGCCATAAAGAAGGCACACGATGACGCCCGAGTTGTAGCCAAAGGCATGGAAGTACGGGTTTACGAGCAGATACGGATCGCCAGGCTGTACGCCAAGCGCGGCACCGTACGGACCGAACGCGCGAATGATCGCCCCGCCCCGTACCAGGACACCTTTCGGGTGACCCGTCGTGCCCGACGTGAACATAATCAGGGCAACGTCATCGGGCTGCGCACGAGCGCCGCGGACTTCGACCTCTTGCTGGTGCACCTCAGTTTCGGCGTCACCGCGTGCCATGAAGCTCGCGAAGTCGGGCCCGGCGAGGTTGATCACTTCGGTAAGGTCGGATAAATCGTGCGATGCGATTGAGCCGGTGTAGTCCGTGTCGAGGAACCCGTCGACGACGAACAACATGCGAGCCGATGATTTCTGCAGGACGTAGGCGGCCTCGTTGCCCTTGAAACGAGTGTTGATCGGCACGAGTAAGCAGCCAGCCCGAGAGGCAGCCAACCCGGCCACGACCCACTGCCAACAGTTCGGCGCCCAGACGGCAACGGTGTCGCCAGCTGACATGCCTGAGGCGACGAGTGCACGGGCAGCTCGGTCGACCGCCGCGCCGAGTTCGGCGTAGGTCAGCGTGGTCGCCCCATCGCGGATTGCCGGTAGGTCAGCGAAGGTTGCCGTCGACCACGCGATCAGCTGAGGGATTGTCGCTGCTTCATGGTCGAGCGCGCCAGGTTTCATCGCCGGAAGTTATCGCCCTATTGAAACTGTGGAAAGCTGCTTCGCGGTGAGCGCTCCGAACTATGACCTCGTCATTCGAAATGGGACCGTCGTCAGCCCCGGCCTCGAGGCTCGAATGGACATCGGCATTCTTGACGGCGTGATTGCGCAACTCGGCGGGCCGATGACTGGTGATTCCGAGATCGACGCCACCGACCGGTTCGTGCTGCCCGGAGGTATCGATGCGCATGTGCACCTCACCCCACCCGGCACCGAACCCGGTTCGTGGCGATGGGTCGACGACTTCGCAGTCGGCACGCGCGCCGCGGCGGCCGGCGGCATTACGACGGTTGGCAACATGTCGTTCCCGCGCCGCGGCGAGCAGATGAAGGCGGGTCTCGAACGAGATCTTGCCGACGCGGCCGAGAATTGCATCGTCGACTACTTCCAACATCCTGTGTTGCTCGAACCCGACGACGACGGAGTTGCCCAGGTCACCGAGCTCGCCGCGGCTGGTCATCCGAGCATCAAGATCTTCTTGTCGTTTCGACGCTTCGATCGCCATGTCGACGGTTACCTGCGGGCAATGGAAGCCGCGGCAGCGGCGGGCTCAGTCGTGCTCGTCCACTGCGAAGATCCCGCCATCCTGCACTGCTGCGGGGCGCATCTCGCCGAGGCCGGTCACGTCGAGGCACAGCACTTTCCAGCGTCACGACCCGTGGAGGCCGAGCGGATTGCGACCGAACGGGCGGTTGGTTATTGCGCAACCACCGGCGCGACGACCTACGTCGTTCACCTGTCGAGTAAGGCCGCACTCGAAGCATGCCGCACGGCGCGCGCCCGGGGTTTGCCGGTGCACGTCGAGACTCGGCCGATCTATCTTCATTTGAACGAATCGCGCTTCGCCGAGGCCGACGGCGCGAAGTACGCGGGCGCCCCGCCGCTACGAACCGATGCCGATCGCGATGCGTTGTGGGCCGGTCTCAGCGACGGCACCGTCAGCACCGTGTGCACCGACCATGCACCGTGGACTCTCGAACAGAAACTCGATCCGACCTTGACCGCGAGTGACCTGCGCCACGGCATGGCCGAACTCGAAACGATGCTGCCGGTGCTCTGGAGCGAAGGTGTTGCGACCGGGCGAATCTCCATCCAACGGTTCGTTGAAGTCACGAGCACAACGTCGGCCCGACTCTTCGGTCTGTATCCGCAGAAGGGAACCATCGCCCCTGGCTCCGACGCCGACCTCGTCGTCTGGAACCCGGACGACGTCCGCACCGTCGATGGCTCGACCATGCATTCGAATGCTGGGTACTCCCCGTACGACGGGTGGGAAGTCACCGGGTGGCCCGAACTGACGATCAGTCGCGGGGAGGTCGTCGCCCAAGGGACTGATGTCTCGGGCGCACCGGGTCGCGGTCGACTCGTCGCCCGCCGAC
>Ga0114956_1001122_pt1 | contig 20871 bp, 18 predicted proteins | sample MaitaG_FD_87304 | JGI IMG/M metagenome (GOLD analysis project Ga0114956, IMG submission 87304) | Marine algal microbial communities from Maine, USA - Maine_Asex2 metaG | ecosystem: Host-associated > Algae > Red algae > Unclassified | place: Maine, USA | collected 2015-01-05
GCACTGCGTAGTGCCGCCGGTGAACGCCGCAGGGGCGGTCGCGCCTTGGGCGACCTGGCTTTGAGCTTCGGCATCGATCACGACGAGCAACGACGGAACCGTGTCGGCAACCACCGGGGCGCTTGCGGGCTGACCATTTACGCAGAAGTGCAGCGAACCGCTGTAGGGGATGTATGACGTGCCGGCGTCGTTCAAGATGAAGTCGGCGGCGCGCTCGACGACGATGCCGCTCGAGTGCCGGTAGCTGTTCGCAGCCGAGACTGCGTTCGTGCCAGCCCCGCTGCAGAACACTCGCCCCTCTTCGAACGACAGCGCGTCGACACCATCTACGTGCGCCCGGTACACCTGTACATCTCGGTCGTAGCATTCGAGCGGAGCCTCGCCAGAGGCCGCTACCACCGCAGTGGGGGCTTCGGCCTCGGGCTGTGCTGCTGCTTGCGTTGGAAGCGGTGTCGGGACTTCGGTTGGGTCAGCCGCGGCGGTTGGCGCAGCTGCGGCGACGGTCGGCTCGGCGTCTGATGCCGCGGGTGCAGCTTCGGCTGCGGTGGTCGGACTTGGAGCGGGGTCGACGGTCGGAGTTGGTGCAGTGGTGGGTGCGACTGTCGGCGCCGGCAGCGGGGTCGATGTGACCGCGGGCAGCGCGATTGAGGTTGGCGACGGAACTGGGCTCGGGGTCGGCGTCGGCACTTCGAGCGGCGGCGTGGTTGGAACCGCGATCGGTGCCGCGGAGTCCACTTGTGCTTGGTCGCCACCCTCGGATCCGCACGCGGAGAGCAGCAGAACCGTTGCCACGCAGAACGTGACGATCACGGCTCGACGATTCAAATGTGACATGACCAACACCAGCAACATTGTTTCGACGATACCAATGCCACCCATCCGACAGCCCTTCGGCTCGTCGAAGCACTGCTTCGTTCTAGCCGCGACCAGCGAGATGACTACGGTGGTCATATGAGCGAATCGAAGATCGAGATCGTTACCGCGGTGCTGAAAGCATTCGGAAGCCACGACATCGACGGCGCGATGAACCACATTGCGCCTGACATCGAATGGCACTATCACGTCGGCACCCGGCCGGTTGTCGGCAGCGACACCATGCGCAAAGTGCTGACCAAGCTGGGCGAACATCAACGCGACTCGCGTTGGCGCCCGATCCGCTGGGCCGAGACTGGCAACACGCTCTTGATCGAGGGCGTAGAGGACTATCTCAACCCTCAAGACCACAGAGCACAGGTTCCCTACATGGGCGCCTATGAGTTCAACGTCGACAATCAGATCACTGCATGGCGCGACTACTTCGACTTTGAGCTGCTGATGAAGAGCGACCGGGGCGAGCCGATCGAAGCCTGGGTACAGACCCTCATCGACGCCGATCCCGCCTAGCCCGCCGGAGATACTCATGACACCCGGCGACGTCGAGTTCGGCTGGTTCGTGCCCACCTACGGCGACGGTGCAACGCTGACCGATCGAACGTCGATGGTGCCGCCCTCGAATGAACTGTTCGTCAAGATCGCCCGCGCCGCAGAAGACGCCGGTTTCGAGTACCTGCTCGTGCCGGTCGCGGCCCCGTGCTGGGACGCCTGGATTTCGACCGCAATGCTCGTGCCTCAAACCACGTCGATCGACATGTTGGTCGCGGCTCGACCAGGCGTCATCGCTCCGACGCTCATGGCTAAGATGGTCTCTACATTCGACCAGATGTCGGGTGGACGCATTCGCATCAATCTGATCGCTGGCGGCGGCGAACGAGAGAGTCGCGCTGACGGCGTGTACCTCGACCATGACGAGCGCTACGCCTACATGGACGAGACCGTCGAGCTGATGAAGCAATGTTGGAGCCAGCGGCGGCCATTCGACTACGAAGGCAAACACCTCAAGGTCGAGAACGCCGACGTACGGCCCAAGCCGTTCCAGGATCCTCATCCGCCGTTCTATATCGGCGGCATCTCGCCCGCCGCCGTCGATGTTGGTTCGCGACACGCCGACGTCTACCTGTTCTGGAGCAACACCTTCGACCAGATCGCCACCGACCTAGCAACCGTGCGAGCTGCAGCACAGACCCACGGCCGCGGCGACGTGCTGAGATACGGGCTACGCAGCCATGTGCTCGTTCGTGAGACCGCCGAAGAGGCCCAACGTGCTGTCAAAGCGCTGATCGCAGACGCAAGTGACCGTATGCGCGACGTACGCCAGACCGATCTCGGCAACCAGTCACACGCAGACGCCCGCATGCGCGAGGTGGCCGCGCAGTCCATCGAGAACGATCATTGGCTCAGCGAAACGCTGTGGGCGGGCATCACGACGATTCGCCACGGCGCGGGCGTCACGATTGTCGGTTCGGCCGAGCAGGTCACTGAGACGATTGAGACCTACGTGGATCTCGGAATCACCAGCTTTTGCCTGTCTGGCTATCCCCACGATGAAGAGGCGACTCGATTCGGAGAGTTGGTCCTGCCCGCGTTCAGATAGTCGAAGTCCAAACGCGACGTTGGCGCATCGAGCGAAAACTGTGATGCACTGAGGCTGGCGCATACTGCGACGATTCGAGGACACCGTGAAAGACCGTACGCACGCACAACGTCGAGCTGCGGCGCTCGAAGTACTCGACGGGTTCACCGCTGGTGCGCATGACTCAGAGCGCTCAGCATTGGCGATGCAACGCCGCCAGGGGGCGCTTGGCAGCTTCGCGGTAGACGTGGTGATGGGTGATGTCTGGGCTCGCCCAGAGCTCAGCCGTCGCGACCGGAGCCTGATCGTCATCACCGTGCTGGCCTCGATCGGCAGCGGTGAAGAGCTTTCGTTGCACACCGAAGTCGGCTTGAATCACGGGCTTACCCGCACCGAGATCGAAGAGATCCTGTTGCATGTCGCCTGTTACGCGGGCTTCCCGATGGCGATGCAGGCGAGTCGAGTGGTCGATGACCGCTTCGGCACGCTCGATGGCGTCGACCGTTTGGCCGAACGCTCGCCGAGCGCACTGTTGAGCGACGTCGAGCGCGATCAGCGAGCAGCCGAAGTTCGCCAATCGTTGACCGCCGGCCGCTCGAATGCTGACCCGCACGCCGACCTCGAAGCCTTCGTTGACTACCTCGGCGAAGTCGGTCGTATTGCGTATCGGTGGGCATTCGGCGACGTGTGGGCCAGAGACGAATTGAGTCGACGCGATCGCAGCATCGTTGTGATTTCGATCTTGACCGTGCTGTCGTTGACCGACGAGCTCGCCTTTCACGTACCGGCGGGGCTAAACCATGGCCTGACCCGCGTCGAGATCGAAGAGATCATGGTGCAGATGACCATCTATGGCGGAGTGCCGCGAGCCATCGAGGGCAGCCGGTCAATGCAGGCCGCGTTCGCAAAGATCGACGCTGCCACCTAACTGCTCCCGCTCCCGGCCCGCAGCGCGTGCGCGAGACTTCGTGGGTGACCGATTTGAAGACCCGCCATCTCCGCGTGATGGGCGATGGCGCGCCCCTCTTCTATGACGATCCCGTTGAGCTCGAGTCTGGCGATGGCGTCTGGCTGCAGGCCAGCGACGGTCGGCGCTATCTCGATCTCTACAACAACGTGCCGTGTGTCGGCCACGCAAACCCTCGGGTCGCCGCAGCGATCGCGAAGCAAGCCGGCCGACTCAACGTGCACAGCCGCTACTTACACGAGAGCGTCGTCGACTACGCCGAGCGTCTCGTCGGGTTGCATCACGATGGCATCAAGTCAGCGATCATTGCGTGCAGCGGCACCGAGGCAACTGAACTGGCACTGACCATGGCCCAGACCGTCACCGGCCGCCAAGGTTTGATTTGCACCGATGCGACCTATCACGGCAACTCGTCGCTGGTCAGTCGTCTGACCCGGTTGCCGGCGGGTCGAGCCCGAGGTCCGGTGCGTTCAATCCACACACCTCAGACCTTTCGTCCACTCGACCCGGGATTGTCTGAAGCCGAACTGTCTCAGCGCTACCTCGACGAGCTGGCATCGACGATCGCGGCGTTCGACGACGAGGGCGGTTTTGCCGGCATCATGCTGTGCTCAATTCTTGCGAACGAGGGACTGCCGAACACCCCCGGCAACTGGTTCGCTGACGCGGTCGCCCTAGTTCACGACGCGGGCGGTCTCGTTATCGCCGACGAGGTGCAGGCTGGCTTCGCCCGTAGCGGTCGATGGTGGGGCTATGAGACGAGCGGCTTCGAGCCCGACATCGTGTGCATGGGCAAGCCAATGGGCAACGGTCTGCCGATCTCGGGCGTTGCATCGAGTCACGAGAACATCACGACGTTTCGACACAAGCATCGCTATTTCAATACGTTCGCCGGAAGCCCGCTGCAAGCTGCCGCCGGCATGGCGGTAATCGACGAAATCACCGATCGTGCTCTCGTTGACCAGTCGGCCGCTGTTGGCGAGCGGCTACGCAACGAGCTAGCGGGTCTGCAATCAACGTGCCCTGCAATGGGTGATGTTCGTGGCTGCGGGTTGTTCATCGGTGTCGATTGGGTGCACCCGGGCACGACCGATCCTGACGTTGCGGGCGCAGCTGCGCTGGTCGAAGCGATGAAGAACCGAGCCATGTTGTTGGGCAAGGCCGGACAACACGGCAATGTGATCAAGATCCGACCGCCGCTGGTGTTCGAACACGAACACGGCGACCTGTTCCTCGACGCGTTCGCCGACGCCGTGCAAGAGCTCGCCGGCACCGAGGCATGACGTCCGCGCCGACGATCAGCGACTTCACTACGGCCGCCCGCATCGCTATGGCGGCCTTCGGTCTCGACGTCGCGGACATCGCGCCGTTGTCGCACAGCGAGAACGTTGTCTTGGCACTCACCACGACAAATGACAAGCGCTTTGCGATCCGTCTGCATCGGCCCGGGTACAACAGCATCGCCGAAATGAATTCCGAGGTGCAGTTTGTCGAGTCACTGCGGCGTTTCGGTGTGCCGGTTCCGACTGCGACACCCCTTACTGCTGGGGGTCACTACACCCCGGTCGACGTCGCCGGCATCGAACATCAGGTCGGCGTAGTCGAGTGGGTTCGGGGCGAGCCGTTGGGCGGGCCACTCGACGCTGGCGGCCCAAGTCTGGTCAGCCACTACCGACGAATCGGTGAGCTTGCGGCCCAGATCCGACTGCACAATCAGTCGTGGCAAGCACCTGCTGGCTTCACCCGTCGACGGTGGGACGCCGCTGGCCTGGTCGGCGAAGCCCCGTCGTGGGGCCGGTTCTGGGAGGTCGATCTGCTCACCGACGCGCAACGAAGTGTGTTTAGCCAGGCGCGAGATCGACTCATCGGCGTGCTCGACGCCATTCCACTCGACGACAACCATTTCGGGCTGATTCATAGCGACCTTCACCTGGGCAACGTGATGGCAGATGGCACGGACCTAACGATCATCGACTTCGATGACTCGGGCTACGGCTACTTCGTGCACGAGTTGGCCGTGGCGCTGCATCCGATGGTCGGCGAAGACGACTTCGACGCAGCGCTCGACTCACTCGTCGAGGGCTACCGAAGCGTGTATCCGCTGCCCGATGCAGATGTCGCCCTGATCGCCGACTTCCTCGCCATGCGAAGCCTCATGATCATCGGATGGCTGGCAGCGCGACCCGAAGTCCCGGCGTACGCCCAGTGGGCCGAGGTCGCGAGCGACGTCGAAGCTCACATCACCGACTATCTCGCGGTTTCGTGAGCCGATGGCATCGATGAGTTTCTCGACGTGTTCATCAGAACCAGAGGCAAGCAAACCCTCGCGTCGACGTTGGTGCTGAGAACCACGCAGCCAAAGCGCGTGTGGACCCTCACGCCCGCCGAGAAGCCCGGTCGCATCGATGTCGCCGTCGATGTCACCGAGGTCAAAGGGACGCCCGAGGCACTTCTACTCGCCTTGTGGGGTCGCCGCACCGCCGCCGAAGCGAAACTCACCATCAACGGTGACCCTGCGGCGGCCCTCAGCCTTATCGCTTAGGCGCCTAGGGCCGATAGGTGAACGACGACGAGCCGAGCGGAATCGAGCGTTGCACCAGATCGACCCACTCGCAGAGCAACCGGCGGGTGTCACGCGGGTCGACGATCTCTTCGATCTCGAAGAACTCGGCCGACCGGTGCGGTGAGCGAACCCGGTTGAGCCGCTCAGTGATGTCTTCGAGCAGGGCTTCGGGGTCGTCGCTGTCGGCGAGGTCTTGCTTATAGGCGACCTCGATGCCACCCTCGATCGGCAGCGAACCCCAGTCACCCGAGGGCCACGAGTACCGGGCGCTATGCACACCGGGCTTGTTGTTGGCGGCACCGGCGACACCGAAGGCCTTGCGAATCACGACACATGCAAACGGTGCATTCAGTTGACCGAGGGCTGCGAGCGCTTGGCTGCCGTAGCGGATTGTCGCGCTCTCTTCGCTGTCTTTGCCGATGAGGAAGCCGGGGCAGTCCTCGAGGTGAATCACCGGCAGGTGAAACGTCGACGCCAGGTCGAGCAGACGAATGAGTTTGCGGCACGAGTCGGCGGTCCAGGCGCCGCCGTAGTGGTAGCCGTCTTCGGCGAACACGGCGACCGGGTAGCCGTCGAGCCGAGCTAGCCCCGTGATTACCGACCGACCCCACTTGGCGCCGATCTCAAAGAAGCTGTCTTCGTCGAACACCGTGTTGATGATCTTGCGCATCTTGTAGACCCGACGTGGTTCGCGCGGCACGATCGACAACAGCGACTCGTCTCGGCGGTTGACATCGTCTGTCGATGCGACCCGAGGCGCGTGCTCGTCGACATTGGTCGGCAGATACGACAAGAACCGCTTGGCACGCTCGAACGCCTCAGCCTCGGTATCGACCGCATCGTCGATCGCGCCATTCGACGTGTGAATGTCGGCGTGGCCGAGTTCTTCTTTGCCGTGGTCGCCGAGCGACGCCTGCTCAACGAGCGCCGGGCCCGCGATCATCATCTGGGCGGTTTCACGCACGATCACCGAGTAGTGCGCAGTAGCGACACGCGCTGCCCCGATCCCGGCAACCGAACCCAGAGCCAACGCGACCGACGGCGCCACGGCGAGGTGACCCACGATGGTCTCCCATCCCCGTACCTGCGGAATGTAGGTGCGGCCGGCCATCTCGATCGTCTTGACCGATCCCCCACCACCCATGCCGTCGACAAGTCGAACATGAGGAAGCCGCAATTCGAGGGCCATTGATTCGGCGGTATTGCGCTTCTCGGGAATCGTCGCGTCGGCCGAGCCACCGCGGACCGTGAAGTCGTCGCCCGACAAGATCAGGGGGCGGTCGTCGATACGGGCGGTGCCGAACAGAAAGTTCGACGGTGTCAGGTGAACCAAATTGGCGTCATCGTCGTACTCGGCGACGCCGGCCGTCTTGCCGATCTCGTGGAACGAGTCGACATCGGCCACTGCATCGATGCGCTCGCGGATCGTCATCTTGCCGTAGAAGTGCTGGCGTTCGACCTTGTCGGGCCCGCCGAGTTGTTCGGCGAACGCTTCGCGGCGACGCAACTCCTCGAGCTCTGGCTCCCACGTCATCGTTTCCCCTGGCAGTTGAGGTGCACGACGTGTGCACGGCCGAATACTAGGACCGAGCCATCAGGCAAACGAAAGCCACCGAAGAGCCTGCACTACTGTCTGCCCATGGCCAGTCGTGTCGAAAGCCCCGTCGTCGGAACCGTATGGAAGATCGAGGTCGCCATCGGTGAGACCGTTGCCGAGGGTGATGTGATCGTCATCCTTGAATCGATGAAGATGGAGATCCCGGTCGAGGCCGAAGCGGCCGGACCAATCACCGAGATCAGCGTCGAAGAGGGCGAACCTGTCGAAGAGGGCGACACCCTCGCAACCATCGGCTAGCCGAACTTGCTGCACCGCAGATCCGAGTGGTCTATGTCGGCTCGATTCTTACCTGGGTCCTGCCGGTGTAGCGACGATTAAATCGTCATCGCTTGCGACCCGCAGCACGGCCCATATACCTCGATCGTTTCGGTCGAGAGCGATCAACGCACCGGCATCGAGCACAATCGAATCGCTCATTCGCCGATGCGAGCCCGAGCCGTCGCGAGTTCTTCGTCGGTGAACGCCCCGTGCTCAGCTTCACACGCGGCCACAGCGTCGGCCAGGCCTCTAATCGCGAGTCGCTGGCGAGCGGCGTTTGCCAGCCAACTCGACACGTTCTCGGCATCGGCGCCTGCTGCGGCGTGCGTCCTTCGTCCTACATGGCGTTCAGCACGGCGAGCTCGGGTGCTGGGTCGAAACCGTGTTCGATCAGCCAGCGGACTGCTCGCAAGGTACGCAGCGACCACCACGATCGAATGAGATCAAGGTCAAGATCGCCGCCATAACCCTCGGCGACATCGTCGAGATGTTCAGGGTGGCCAAGCGTGAGGATTGCGATGTCGAAAAGCCGATCACCCTGACCCGCATCAGACCAATCCAAGATGCCCGTGACCGTGGCGTCGCCATCGACAAAAACGTGAGCGGCTTGGAAGTCACCGTGCACGAACACCGGCGCCCACGGGCGAAGCGCCGCTTCGGCCACCCTGCGGCTGCGAGCCACCACGGCACTCGACACCACATCGTTCGCGATCAGCCAGGCGCACTCGGCGTCGAGCTGCGAGGCCAACTCGTCGAGCGTCACGCCGGGCCACGGCGGAAGCGGGGCGTCGTGCAATGCCCGAATGGCAGCTCCCACAGCTGACCAGGCGGCACCGGGCGCAGTCGACGGTTCGCCAAGTCGGCCGAGCGCGGTGCCACGAAGACCGGCCAACGCCAACACCGGGGGTCTACGCCACAATATTTCAGGCGTCGGCACGGGCGCCAACGTCATCGCTTCGACCTCGACGTCGGAGCGCGCCTGATCCCCGTCGATCTTGAGAAATATGTCGCCGATCCGCAACGTCGCCCGCTCGTGATGCGCAACGATGACCTCGACCTCATCCATCGTTGACCATGATCGCACGCACCGCGCTCGCCTCGACGACGATTTCGCCTTGGCCTGCGCTGCCAACGAAGATACGACCATGCCTCTTCCGACGTATGAGCACCTGCTGTACGGGATCGACAACCGCATTTGCACGATCACCTTGAACCGGCCAGACAAGCTCAACGCGATGAGCAAATCGCTGCTCGATGAGCTCGAAGCCGCGTTCAGTCACGCCAAAGCCGACAGCGATGTCACGGTCGTCTTGCTCAAAGGAGCTGGCCGATCGTTCTGCGCGGGGTACGACCTTGCGCCCGATGACTGGATTCTGTCGCAGTACGGCGCGGACTTCGAGGGACCCGTAGACGCCGTGATCGACCGCGACGACGTGACCGAAATTCTCGAGCGGTGGTTGCGCTTGTGGAAGTTCCCCAAGCCGATCATTGCCCAAGTGCAGGGAGTCTGTCTGTCTGGCGCTGGCGAGCTGCTCGGCGTCGCCGACCTCGTCGTCGCCGCAGAAAACGCGAAGTTCGGCCACCCGGCCGGGCGCGACCTTGGCATTCCGGTAACGCTGTCGTTTTGGCCGATGCTGATCGGCATGCGCAAGACCAAAGAGCTGCTGTTCACGTCGAAGTTGATCGACGGCGTCGAAGCCGAGCGCATCGGTCTCGTGAACCAGGTGGTGCCCGAAGATCAACTCGAAGAGGCCGCGCTCGACATGGCTCGCGACGTCGCTCGAACCGCACAGGTCGGGCTGCGCATGTCGAAGCTTGCAACGAACCGATGGTTCGAGAACATGGGGCTGATGGCGTCGTGCTACAGCACCGCGGACCTCGACACGTTCTTCCACCAAAGCTCGACCTATGTCGACTTCTTCTCGGCAGTCCGCGAACGGGGCATGGCCGAGGCGTTGCGCGAACGATCAGAACGGTATGGCTGATGATTGAGACACTCGAACCGAAGTGGATTGCCTGCTTCGAACGAACGCTGCAGCTCTCGGGCGTGCAAGCAGGCGACCTGATCGGTGTGCTGGCAGAGAGCCAGAGCCGGCCGGTGCTCGTCGAGTTGACCGAACAGGCCCTGCACCGCATCGGGGCCCGACCGGTCACGATCACCGTGGCGTCACCTGAGCTGTCGGACCCGCTTCCGGTGCGTTCGACCGGGGCGACCTATTCCTACGACGGCTATCCCGAGATCATGAGCGCCCTTGGCGTCTGCTCGCTCGTTGTCGACTGCACCGTCGAGGGGCTGTTGCACAGCAAGGCCCGCCAAGAACTGCTGGCGGCAGGTGGCCGAGTGTTGATGATCTCAAACGAACACCCTGAAGTTCTCGAACGGTGCATGCCCGACCCAGCAGTGCACGAACGGTCGCTCAAGGCACTGGCGCTGCTCGATGGCGGGTCCACCATGCGGGTTACCTCGCCGGCCGGAACCGACCTGACTGTCGACATCACCGGCGCCCCGAGCCGCGGCGGTGGCGGCATTCTCGGGCCCGACGACAAGATCGCCTATTGGCCAGCAGGCCTCGCGCTGTGCTTCCCCCTCGAGAACACCACCAACGGCACCGTCGTGCTCGACGTCGGTGACATCAACCTCACCTTTAAGCGCTACATCGACGCCCCCGTCACCCTCACCGTCGAGAACGACCATGTCACGAGCATCGACGGGCCCGGGCTCGATGCCACGCTGATGCGCGGCTACTACGAAGGCTGGCGCGACCCGAATGCGTATGCCGTGTCGCACGTCGGGTGGGGCCTGAATCCCGCCGCTCGCTGGGATGCGCTCACCATGTACGACAAGGCCGACATCAACGGCACCGAGATGCGCGCCATCGCCGGCAGCTTCTTGTTCTCGACTGGCGCCAACGAGTTCGCGAATCGCTTTACCAACTGCCACTTCGACCTACCCATGCGCAACTGCGACATCTGGGTCGACGACACCCACGTTGTCAGTTCGGGCGCACTCATCACCTCAGCGCTCGGCGGCTAACCAACCAAGGAGCGACATTGCTGTTCGCCATTCACATGATCGATCGACCAGGCGCAGCCGCGCTACGCAGCGACATCGCCGACGCCCACCGCGAGTTCGTCGGCGCGCATCTCGCCCAGATGTTGCTCGGTGGACCGCTGTTGGCCGATGACGGCAAGACCGCGGTCGGCAGCCTCATCGTGATGGACTTCGATGACCGCGCGAGCGCAATCGACTTCATCGCCCAAGAGCCCTACAACCAGGCCGGGCTGTTCGAGTCGGTCACGATTCGCGCGTTTCACCCGGTCGTGGCGCCCTCGTGAACCCAACCGCGCTGCGGGATTCGTATCCGGTGATCGTGGTCGGGGGCGGATCGGTCGGCCTCTCACTCGCAGCCGAACTCGGATGGCGGGGCGTCGAGTGCCTCGTACTCGAACAACGCGACGGTCTCAACCCGCACCCGCGCGCCAACGCCGTCGCCAACCGCACGATGGAGTACTACCGCCGCTGGGGCATCGACGGTGCGATCACAAACGCAGGCATCCCGCCGAGCCTGCCTGCCGAATACCTCTGGGTGACCACTTTGCATGGTCGCGAGATTCACCGGGTCTCACTGCCACCGTTCGATGAACTCCTGCTCACTCGCCAGACCGGCGGGTACGCCGAAGCCGAACACAACTGGTCGCCCTATCTCAAAACAATCACCGGCCAAGACGAAGTCGAACAGGTCATTTTGAGCTACGTGGTCGATCAGCCCGAGGTCGACATGCGGTTCGAATACCAACTCGTCGACTTCGTCGATGACGGCGATCTTGTGACGTGTCGCATCGAGCATGTGCCGAGCGGAAGCGTCGAAACCGTCACCACGTCGTTCCTGGTGGGCTGTGACGGGGGTCGATCGACCGTTCGCAAGCAACTCGGCATTGGTTATGAGGGAACCGCCGATCTCGCCTCGTTCGTGTCGATCTACTTTCGTGCACCCGAGATGATCAACCGCCACCCGTTTGGGCACGGAAACATCTACTTCCCCTTGCATCGCGATCATCGCGGATTCATGCTCACGTGGGACGACGACAAGACCTACACGTACCACCTGATCCTCGACGAAGGACAGGACTGGACCGAGATCGACCCAGTTGTCGCGATCACTTCGGTGGTCGGTGCCGACGACTTTGAGATCGAGATCCAGTCGGTGCAGCCCTGGACGGCCCACGCATTGGTGGCTACGACGTACCGCGAGGGTCGGTGTTTTCTGGCGGGTGACTCGGCCCACCTGTTCAGCCCCACGGGCGGCTTCGGCATGAACACTGGTGTCAGCGATGCCATCGAACTGGCCTGGCGCCTGCAAGCCGAACTCGACGGTTGGGCTGGCCCAGCGTTGCTCGACAGCTACGACACCGAACGACGCCCCATTGGCCACCGCAACACCAACGAGGCCGCCGAATGCTTCCACCATCTGTTTCGAGTGATGCAGAACGGCGACGAACTTGAGGCCGACACGGCTGAGTCCGACGCGTTGCGTGCCGCCCTGCAGGTCGACATCAAAGGCCAAGAAAAGCTCATCGCTTCATCGGGCACGCTGCTCGGCTACCGCTACGAAGGGTCACCAATCGTCGTCGCAGATGGCTCACCCGAGCCGCCCGATGATCAACGGCGCTATGTGCCGACCGCTCGACCCGGGCATCGCGCACCGCACGTGTGGCTCGACAGCGGCGATGCGTTGTTCGACCGATTCGGCCCGAACTTCACGCTGTTACGCCTCGGGGCCGACGCGCCCGAGGTCACCGCGATCATGGCGGCCGCAGACGCTGCCGGCGTACCCCTCGACGTTGTGGCGGTTGACGAACCCATCGCGTCTGAGGTCTACGAAGCCAAGCTCGTGCTCGTACGACCCGACCTGATGATCGCCTGGCGCGCGGACACCGCACCCGACGATACGTCGGCGTTGATCGACGCTGTTCGAGGTGCCCGCTAGAGGCACCTTGGGGGTCGGTGAGACGCCGCAGCTGGCAGAAAACTAAGATCGCCACGCCGTCGCAACTGCGTACTGCGTATCAAGGGGGACACAATGAACAAGGAAGAGTTTTTCGCCGACGCCCGAGACGACCTGACCGGCCCACTCGCGGGTGTTCGAGTGCTCGAGGTTGCGACGACCTGGGCCGGTCCGCAGTGCGGGGCAGTGCTCGCCGATCTCGGCGCCGATGTAATCAAGGTTGAGATACCAACAGGCGACGTCGCCCGATTTTTGATGCCGCTGCCCGACAGCGAAGTCTTCCTGATGCATGCAACGGTCAACCGCAACAAGCGGTCGATCGCGCTCGATATGACAAGTGACGAAGGGCGCGATGTGGTGCTCGACCTTGCGGCGACGTGCGACATCATGCTCGAAAACTTCAAGGTCGGCACGCTCGCCCGCCATGGACTGGGGTACGAGCACGTCAAAGACGTCAAGCCCGACATCGTCTACGTGTCGGTGACCGGCTGGGGCCAGTTCGGACCCGACCACGAAGCGGCCGGCTATGACCCCATGGCCCAGGCAACGTCAGGCTTCATGATGGTCAACGGCTCCCCCGACGATGCCGCGACCAAAGCCGGCACGTTCCTCGCCGACGATATGGGCGGGCTGCACGGAGCGATCGGCGCCATGGCAGCGCTACGCCATCGCGACCAAACCGGTGAAGGCCAACATGTCGACGTCTCCATGCTCGACGCCATGATCTTTGGCACAAATGGCCTGCCGACATTAGGCACCTATGGCGTGCAGCCCGACCGCTGGGGCAATCAGTTCGGCTTCCTCGCCCCGTGCAATCTCTACGAGTGCTCAGACGGGCCTATCTATTCGGGCGTGCTACTCGATTCGCATTGGCAGATACTCGCTGAGCTGATCGGCCAACCTGAGCTTGCAGAACACGAAAGCTTCGCCACCCGCGATGCCCGCGCCGCCAACCGCGATGTGTGCGACATGTTGTTCGGCGGTTGGCTGGCCGAGCGCACCCGCGACGAGGCGATCACCGTGCTCCGCGGCAAAGGCCTACCGGCGGCCCGGGTGCAGACGCTCGCCGAAGTCGCCAGTGACCCGCACGTGCTCGAGCGCGACATGCTGCAGCCAGTGACCCAGAGCGACGGCGTGACCGTGCCAATCGTGGGCCCGGCGGTCAAGTTCTCTCGCACGCCAACGCGCATACGCACCGCCGCACCCGGACTCGGCGAACACAACGACGAGATCCTCGGCGAGATCGGGCGCGCATAGTCGCGGCGTACCGATACGCGCCGTCTAGAAGACAACCGCGAGCACCGTGCTAGCGACTCGGGGCTCTCACCCGACGGCGGGCGGCTGCGGGTGACTCAGCGTTTCGGCCACGCTCGATCGCCTCTTTGCGTTCGAGTTTGACCGGCACCCCCTGGTTATCGCCCGCTGGCAACATGTCGGGCTCGTACATTGCGATCTTCTGCTTGGTCGCGATGCGACCGCCATCCATATCGAGTCCACGAGCGTTGGTGCCCTTTTCAGGCAGGATCGTGCGGCCATCTTTGAACTCGAGATCCCACCACCACTTCTTGATTAGATTGATCGACCCATTGCCGACCCGATCATCGAGCTGAGCTATCCACTTGCGGGCGAATGGCAGCTTGATAGCGGCCCACAAGAACACACCCTCGGCCATCACGCCCTCGGTGTTATACGGGCACGTCTTCATGCACCGGCCACATGCTGAGCCCTTGAGGTTGCCGAGGCGGTACTTGGTGCACTTCTCGACATCGGGTTTCCACGTCTCGTAGCCATTGAACATGACCTTGTCGCCGAACGGGATCGCCCCGCATGGGCATTCACGAGCGCACTTGGTGCACTTCTGACAGAAGTCTTGCAAACCGAAATCGATCTTGCGGTCTGGTGTCAGCGGCATGTCGGTCGTCAGCACTACCGACTTGAATCGCGGCCCGACAAATGGATTGAGAACCAACTCGCCAATGCGACTCATCTCGCCAAGCCCGGCCTCGAGCACAAGCGGGATGTGCAACACCTCGGAGTCGCGGTTCGTGTGGCTGCGCGCGCTGTACCCCAGAGACCTGATGTGTTCAGCGACGATGCCAGCGATCTGAGCGCCGCGCATATACGCCCGCATCGACTGAGCGCCCGACACCCAGTCGTCGCCGCTGGCACCCTCCATTGTTTCATAGCCCTGATCGAGCAGGATCACGACGCCGTTCGGGTGACGCGGTTCGATTACTTCGCCCTTGCCGTTATGGCTGTACCACGCGTACTCGGGCACCGCGCAGACACCGACCATGTCGCCGCCGAGGTGATACGAAAGCGCCTTGAGCGCGTCGGCGTTGTGGTCGGGATCGCCGAACGCGACCGGGTCGTCATCGCTGACGGGCCCATCTTGATACGGCACCAGCGCGCCGATCTGTTGGATGTAGGCCTGCGCCTGTGGAGTCTTGTACGCAAACGTCTTGACGTCTTTTTGAAACTTGGGGCCCATATCGCCGTGCGCTGCTCGAGGAAAGCCGCCGGCGCGCACTGGCACGCGCTGAATCTCTTCGGGAATGATCAGCGTGGTCGGCTCGTCGACTCGCCTGATGCGCTCCATTGGATAGCGGCCCATGTGCAACGGGCGATGATCACCGTTAAGGCGACCGAAGCCGGCTCGTGTTCCACCAACCCCAAGCATCCATGCGGGCGACCGGGTTGAGCGGAACTCGTCGCGTAACCCTCGTGGCGCTAGCGGAGCATCTGCGGCGATCTCCATCTCGGTCGACACGACCGACAGCGCGAAGCCGCAATCGAGATACGGGGCGCGAAGACGACCTCTGACTGACTCGATCAAGCCGCATTGCAACGCAACCCGTTCGAGGTCGAGGTCGGTCGCCGTCGGCGTATGTGCCGTCGCACTAAACCCGAGTCGGCGGATGTAGCCGGCGGTCAGCACGGCGAGCTCGGCCGCTCGCAAATCTGCATTGACCTGACGGGTGCCATCGATCCAGTCATCACCCGGCTGCGCTGGGCCGACGTCTCGAGAGAACGCGATCAGCGTCACCACCGAAAATCGATGAGCCGTGACGCGTTCACCAGTCCACGCCTCATCAGGAATGAGCCCGCAGCCGACCATGTCCGCGTCGAGAAAGTACATCGACCCTTTGAGATTGTGGGCCCGTTCGGTTGGATCGTCAGGGATTGGCGCTGGCGCTGACACCTCGCCGACGCGCTGGTCGTCGAAGAGGTCGAGATAGCGCTGATACGCGTGCTTGGCGCTCACCGGGCCGCCCGACGCCTGCTCGGTGTGACGGGTGCCGCTGATCGAACCCGGGGTCGCGCTTGGGTCGGCGAGGCGCGGCAGTCGTTCGAGTGGATACGGGCCGAGGTGAGCCTCGCGCTTGCGATGCGAAAAGAGCTTCATTGCAGCACCGGTGTAGCCGATCAGGCTAGGAACTGCTGGCTCGCCCGGTGCCAAGCGATAGCGGCGAGTCGGCCTTGTCGAAACGCAGGTGCAATTTGAGGGTGCCGAGCATGATGCCGGGTTGATGCAGCCAGTCGTTGTCGTCGCCGTACTCGATCGAGTCGAGTCGATCGAGCAGCACACCCCACGCAGCCTGCTGTTCGATGCGTGACAACGTGGCGCCTGGACAGACGCGAGGGCCCGCCGAGAACGTGACGTGTCTGGTCACGGCTTCGCGATCAACATCGAGGTCAAACGGGCACTCGAATTCGTCGTCGTCGACGTTCGCCGCGCCGAAACGCAGATGGATCAGCGAGCCCGCGGGCACCTCGACGCCCTGGAACACCTCGTCGAACACGGTGACGCGCGTCGAGAGCCCGTGGGTCGGCGAGCGCATTCGCATCGCTTCTTCAGTGAAGTTGCGCAGCTTCGAACGGTTGATGCGAATCTCGGCGAACGCATCGGGATTCTCGCACAGCAGCTGCGCTTGTTCCTCGAGCGCGTACTGCGTCGTTTCGAGCCCTCCGATGATCATCGCGTGCACGATGCCAGCGATCTCAAGGTCGGTGAGCTTGCGGTCGAGCGCCTCGTAGTGCACATCGCACAAGAAGCTGACCATGTCGTCTTGGGGCGCTTGGCGTTTGCGGGTTACGTGCTCGTAGATGTAGTCCTGGAACCCGTCGAGCTGGGCAATCATGTCTTCGGTCTGCTCGGGCGTCATCGTGTGGCGCAGACCTTCGCCATAGACAAACGGCATGACGACCGCGTCACCCCACGCGGCGAGTTGGGCAATGTCGCTATGGGGGAAGCCGAGAATGTTCGCCATCACTCGTTGCGGCAGCGGCCGAGCGAATCGACTGACGAACTCAACCTCGCCATCGTCGATCCACTCATCGAGCAGTCGGTTCGCTTCGAGAGCAATCATCTCGCGATGACGCAGCGCGCCCGGGCCAACCCACGGATCGGTTAGCTCGCGACGATGCTTGTTGTAGAGCTGCTGGGTCGGTCGCAACGACGACATCGACGCGGTCATCAAACTGTGCTGGGTAGCAAAGACATCTTCGGCTGAGAGACCTTGTTCGACGAGCTGTCCAAGGCGCTTCGTTGTCATGCTGAGGAAACGATCGGGGTCTCGGATCACCCGAGACACATCGGCGTGCTTTGTCAACACAAACGCGTCGCTGCCCGGCATGTGGCCGCCGTTTTCGATGCGAAGGACCGGCGAGTCACGATGCAGAATCTCGTACGCCTCGTACCAATGCTCTTGTGCTCCCTCGCCGAACAAGTCGACATCGTCGAGGTGCACAGGGCACGCCATTGGACTCAACTCATGATTGACATGCTTGGGGTACGCCATCGCCGAGACTCCTCGTTACTGATGAACCAGTTCTAGACCGGCGCTGGTCCACGAGAGAATTCCACCATCGACATCGGCGACGTTAGCGAAGCCTAGGTCCTGCAGTAGCGCCGCGGTCTGACCGCTGTGATTCACCGAGCGGCAGGTCATCTCAGGCCTCGAGGGCAGTCTTGAGGTTCTCGAGTGTGGTCTGGCACGCTTCGCGCAAGTTCTCGCAGCGGCCCTCGAGCTTGCCGGGGTAGATCTCGGGGTCACCAAGCATTGGCGAATCAAACGACTCGGTCACCCGCACACCATCGCCCTCGGCTTCGAAGCGATAGGTCCACGTCGTTGCGTACTCCCACTCAGGTGGGACCTTGAACGAGAATTCCTTGCCGGCTTCAGCCACCAGTACAAGGCAGTCAGCGTTCCACTCGTAGTCGCCGTTCTTGTTCCAACCTCGGAACTGCGCACCTACCTCAACCGCCGTTGAGCCTTCGATTAACTCGCAGCGTTGATTCTCGGGGCTGAGCGTCGGCAGCTTCGCCAAGTCGGTGACAAAGGCATATGCCTCGTCGGGCGAGGCATCGATCACGATGCTCGCGGAGCCGGTTGTGGGCCATTCAGCCATCAGAGCCTCCAGATACGGGTCACGGTCGAGCATCACAGTACTTGGCGAGTCAGCTCAGGCCCATCCTCACATCATTGCTTCGACATCTCGGCGGCTGCCACAGCTGCGGTGTCTTTCTGGGTGCGCGAGCCAAGCTCAACTCGCACCTCGTGCAACGTTCCAGCGAACGGGAACGGCCCTTGGTAGTGGGTGCTGACTTGGGAACCCGCGTCTTCGCCGAGGCTGGCGCCTAGCGACGAGATCATGCGCATCATGAACGGCAGATCCGCGCTGCCGGCCGGTTTCGCATCGATCGAAACCGACATCGTTCCGGTTGTTCGACTCGTGCGAGCGAAGTTGACGCCCAGTGTGGACTCACCCGACGGCACCGCACGCTCAGATCTCAGCACGGTGCGCTCGTCAAAGGAGTTGTAGTCGACGACCAGATGTTCATCTTGCACGAAGATCGACACACCCGAGCTCGCGCTTCCGGTCGCCCAGATCACGCCCTCGTCACCACTGGCCCGGGTTATCTGCGCGGTCATATCCCATGAACGACCGCCGGGCGACGGCGATGGCTGCGTCGGGATCGGCGACATAGGCGGCCGATACACATACACGCGATCATGGCGGTGCGGGCTCGTGTCGCTGAGGCGGGGGGCGAACAGTTCAAGCGTGCGGTCATCGAGCGGCAGCACACCGTTCGCTTCGGCTTCGCTCCACCACAGGTCGATAAGTTCGTCGAGCTTGTCAGGCATCGTCGAAGCGAGATCCTTGCACTCAGACATGTCATCAGACAGCCGATAGAGCTCCCATGTGTCGTCGTCGAAGGCCGTGCCGCCTTGATGACGCGCCACCGCCTTGAACCACACCCCCTGCTGTTCAACGATCACGGCTCGCGAACCACCGTTCTCGAAGTACTGCAGGGTGTTCGTCGCCGGTGCTGTCGGATCCTCGATCGTCGAGACGAACGAGTCGCCGGTCACCGGCATCTGCTCGACGCCCTTGAACACGGTTGGTGGCGTCACGCCGAGCAGTTCATAGATCGTCGGGGTGATATCGGACACGTTGACGAACTGGTTCCGCTTGGTGCCCGCCTGGTCGGGGTTGATTCCGGCCGGCCAGTGCAAGACCATGGGTACGTGCACGCCGCCCTCGTGGGTGTTCTGCTTGTACCACTTGAACGGGCTGTTGCCGCACTGCGCCCATCCCCATGGATAGTTCGTATGACTATTTGGGCCACCGATGTCGTCGATGCGGTCGATGACGTCATCGGGCGATTCGAGCAGCCCGTTGAAGAACTTCATTTCGTGCATAACCCCAAACGGCCCACCCTCTTGCGACGCACCGTTGTCGGCCAGCACGACGAAGATCGTGTTATCGAGTTCGCCCATTGCCCGCAGACCTTCGACCAGGCGGCCGATCTGATCGTCGGTGTGGTCAAGAAACGCCGCGAACGCCTCTTGCAGTCGACAGGCGAACTTCTGCTGGTTCTCCGGAAGCGTGTCCCACGCATCAACACCCGGATTGCGGGGCGCGAGCTCGGTGCCCTCGCGAATCACGCCCGTAGCAATCTGTCGCTCGAACCAGCGTTGGCGAACGATGTCCCACCCTTCGTCGTAGCGACCCCGATACTTATCGAGGTAGGACTGCGGCGCCTGGTGAGGGGCATGGGTCGCGCCGAACGGCACGTACGCAAAGAACGGCCGGTCGGGTCGGATGCCCTTGCTGTCGCTCAACATGAGCAGCAGCTGGTCGATCATGTCTTCGCTCAGGTGGTAGCCCTCGTCGGCCGTAGCTGGCGGCTCAGCTCGATGATTATCAACGGTCAGTTCCGGGTGGAACTGATCGGTTTCGCCCTCGAGAAATCCGTAGAAACGGTCGAAGCCGCGGGCGAGCGGCCACTGATCAAACGGTCCAGCTGCCGAGATGTCTTGGGTCGGAGCCAGGTGCCACTTGCCAACGCAATACGTGCCGTACCCCTCGGCTTGAAGGACCTCGGCGATGGTCGCCGCGTGACTCGAGATGTGACCGAGCTGATTCGGGAAGCCGGTTCGCCAGTTCGAGACCCCCCGCATACCAACCGCGTGCTGCGATCGACCTGTCAGTAGCGACGCACGAGTTGGTGAACACAACGGCGCGACATGGAAGTTCGTGTACTGCAGGCCCCCGGCGGCGAGCGCGTCAACGTTGGGCGTATCGATGTCAGACCCGAAGCAACCGAACTGGGCGAAGCCCGTGTCGTCGAGCAGCACGACGACGACATTGGGTGCATCTGCGCCGGGGTGTTGTGGCTCATCGAAGTGCGCCACAGAGTCGGCGAGCGTTCGCCCGACCGTGCCTTTGAACGTCTGCGTCGTCAACGGTGCGGTGTTGGCGCTAGAGATGCCAGTGGAAGGGGTATCTGTAGTCATGTCAGATGCTGCTTTCAGACTGTGATGGTGGTCAGGTCGTCGCCGATGATGATCTCACCGTCGTAGTGCTCGGCGGCCCGAGCGATCCACTCGGGATACTGGTCGGGGGTCGGTGCCGGCACCAGGTGGGTCAGCACCAGACGCTCGGCGCCAGCGCGGGCCGCCGTCTGTGCCGCGTCGACTACGCCCGAGTGATAATCGACAA
>Ga0114956_1001124_pt1 | contig 20859 bp, 22 predicted proteins | sample MaitaG_FD_87304 | JGI IMG/M metagenome (GOLD analysis project Ga0114956, IMG submission 87304) | Marine algal microbial communities from Maine, USA - Maine_Asex2 metaG | ecosystem: Host-associated > Algae > Red algae > Unclassified | place: Maine, USA | collected 2015-01-05
ATGCTAGATACCTTTGGTGTCAACCCATACTTCTTTGCGATGCTGGTTGCGCTTAATCTGCAAACCTCGTTCCTCACCCCGCCCATGGCCATGTCCGCCTATTACTTAAAGGGGGTGCTCAAAAACGAAATAGAGTTGATGGAGATCTTCAAGGGGATAATGCCCTATCTGGGCATCGTTATCTTTGTGATGTTCCTGATGTATATGTTCCCTGGCATCGCGCTATGGTTCCCAGATTATCTGTTTGGAGAATACATACCTTGACCGAAGCTACAAGCCAGGAAGCGCAGACGGTTAGGGACTTTGTTAAAGAGATTACCGAAGGCTCGTTTACTTCGGCCGCTTTAGTCAGCCACTGCCTCGATATCGTTGAGAAAACCGATGCTGATATTGGCGCGTGGGCGTTCCTCAATAAAGATCAGGCACTAGCTCAGGCTGAGGCATGTGATTCCACGCGCTTGCATGGTCTGCCCGTGGGTGAATTGCATGGAATCCCCGTTGGTATTAAAGATATCTTTGATACAACTGATATGCCCACTCAGCGTGGTTCCGCGATATTTAAAGATCGCCAGCCAGAAGTTGATTGTGCAGTAGTGGAGCGTTTGAAAGAAGCCGGTGCGGTTGTTATGGGTAAAACCGTAACAACAGAACTGGCTTTTATGCATCCTTCTGACACTCGTAACCCTCACAATGCCGCACATACCCCTGGTGGTTCATCCAGCGGTTCAGCGGCGGCGGTTGCGGCGGGACAGGTTCCTTTAGCGGTTGGTAGCCAAACTAATGGTTCAGTCATACGACCCGCATCTTTTTGTGGTGTTTACGGCTTTAAACCGTCGCGTGGTATTGTTTCCAGACGAGGTGCGTTAGAGACTTCTAATACCTTGGATCAAGTTGGTTTCTTTGGTCGTGATATCGGTGATATTGCTTTGCTTGCCGATGTGGTGGCAGGCTACGATCGTGAGGATATTGCAAGCTACGTCTCACCCAAACCAAAGATGTTACAAGGCTATTTACAAGATGCGCCAGTAGATCCCACTTTTGCATGGATCGATATGCCATACTCTGGCCTTTACAGTACTGATGCGGCGGCTGGTTTTGAAGAGCTCTTAGAGACGCTGGGGACAAATGTTGATCGCATACCCGCACCGCAATCGTTCAATACCTTAATTCCCTGTCACAAAATCATTCACGAATACGAAATTTTAAGACGGCTTGAAGCGGAATGTGGCGATCATTGGGATCAGCTCAGCGATATGGTTAAACCAGTGCTTGAGAATGCGCGTAACCACAGTGATGAGCAATATCAGGAAGCATTAGAGATACGCAGTGCAGCGGATGATTGGTTTAAAAGCTTTTTCAATGAATACGATGCGATATTGTCAGCATCAGCCTTGGGTGAGGCACCATTGATTTCAGCTGAGGGAACGGGTGACCCGGTCTGTTGCACTATCTGGACACTCTGCGGATTACCCTGTATTAATCTACCATTACTGACAGGTGAAACCGGTTTACCCATTGGCGTACAATTAATCGGTGCGTTAAATGAAGATGACCGATTGATGCGCACTACCCGTCACTTTCTTGCTGATTTGCACCAGCAGGTAAACTCATAACAATGGAATAAATCATGTCTACAAGAACAACAGCGATCATTGCAGGATTCATTGGTTTAGGTCTGGTTGGAACGTTTGTCATTGGCTTGGCTATCAGTATTTCCCAAGGCTTTGCCGGCTTTTATGGCGGATTGCCTTTTGCGATCATCGTTGCTTTTGTATTGCTGCTTGCGCTGTACGACTTATATGACACCGCGATCAGAAAGAAAGATAAAGACACTGATCAATCGTCCACTGAAGATTAATAAAGACCCCCTGAAGTAGAGTTATGAGTACTAATCAAAAGCCTCGCGTGTGGATTTCACGCAAACTTTCTGCCAATACTGAAGCCCGAGCGGCTCGCGACTATGACGTCGTTTTGAATCCGGACGACACGGTTAGTAGCGCAGAAGATATTATCCGTATGAGTGCGGAGGTTGACGCAATTTTACCTTGCCACTCCGAGCACTTTGATGCGGATACGGTTAGCAAACTTGATTCAAGATTAAAGATTATCGCCAATCACTCGGTTGGTGTTGACCACTGCGATTTGGTGGCGCTTAAACAAAAAGGTATCTGCGTGACCAATACGCCAGATGTGTTGTCCGATGCTACCGCAGAAATTGCCATGTTATTGCTTCTAGGGGCGGCACGCCGTGCGCCAGAAGGGGATAATATGGTTCGTACCGGCGCTTGGGATTCCTGGAGTCCTTCCTTTATGGTCGGTACTCAGGTAAGCGGTAAGCGCATTGGTATTGTTGGGATGGGGCGTGTGGGTCAGGTGATGGCCAAACGCGCGCGCGGTTTTGATATGGAGGTGCACTATCACAATCGCAGCCGACTTACCCCAGAACTAGAGCAGGGTGCAATTTACCATGATTCATTGGAATCCCTGCTTGCAGTCTCTGATTATCTGTCGCTACATTGTCCGGCCACTTCAGAATCGACAGGCATCATTAATGCTGAAACCATTGCGCAACTGCCTGATGGTGCGATTATCGTCAATACAGCACGTGGCGCGTTAATCGATGAAGCTGCACTGCTAGCGGCTATAGACTCTGGCAAGCTGGCAGCAGCAGGACTGGATTGCTTTGCCACGGAGCCTGGTGGAAACCCGGCGTTCTCCAAGCATCCAAATATTATGCTATTGCCCCATATCGGCAGTGCAACCTTCGAAACACGTGATGCCATGGGGTTCCGTGCACTAGATAATCTCGATGCATTCTTCGCTGGCAAAACGCCCGGAGATCGCCTCGTTTAAGCGCTTCTCATTGTTTGAATAAGGATATTAAACAGATGAATATTGGATTTATAGGACTGGGCGTCATGGGCGCACCAATGGCCGAGCAGTTGGCCTCAGCAGGTCACACAATTTATACCTGCCTGAACAAGTCAACACTGCCGCAAAATCTTCAAGATAAAGCGGTAGAAGTTGTTGATACACCGGCAAAGGTCGCAGCGGCCTGCGAAACCATAATCACCATGGTGCCCGATACGCCCGACGTTGAGCGAGTAATCGCTGGTACAGATGGCTTGCTAGAGGCTATCAACGACAAGTCACTGGTCATTGACATGAGTTCGATTAGTCCGGTGGCGACTAAAGCATTGGCTGAACAGGTTAATGCGAAGGGTGGCTTATATGTCGATGCACCGGTATCCGGTGGTGAAGTCGGCGCAAAAGCAGCAACCCTTACGATTATGGTGGGTGGCCCCAAGGCTGCGTTTGATCGCGCTAAACCATTATTTGATGTCATGGGTAAGAATATAACCCTGATTGGTGAGCATAACGGTGCGGGTCAGACCTGCAAAGTTGCTAATCAGATTATCGTAGCGCTGAATATTGAAGCGGTAAGTGAAGCCTTATTGTTTGCTTCAAAAGCGGGTTGTGACCCTGCGATTGTCAGAGAAGCGCTAATGGGTGGTTTTGCTTCCTCTAAGATACTCGAAGTGCATGGCGAACGAATGATTAAGCGCACCTTTGATCCCGGTTTTCGCATCAATCTACATCAGAAAGACCTTAATCTAGCGTTAGAGTCAGCGCGAGCTATGGGAATGAGTTTGCCTAACACTGCCACTGCTCAGGAGTTATTTAACTCCTGTGTTGCAAATGGTGGTGGGGATGATGATCATTCAGGCATGGTTAAAGCGCTGGAGAATATGGCTGCGCATACCGTCGCTTAAAATTACTGGTAGGCGACTATCAATCCGGTTTTTCAAAACCGAGTGTCAATTTCGACCGAGACATAACCCAGCAGGAACCGCTAATGAAAATTGCCATACTGTCACGTAATCCACGTTTATATTCAACGCGTCGCTTGGTTGACGCTGCACAAGAGCGTGGTCATGAAGTCATTGTACTTGACGCATTACGCGTTTATATGAACATTACCAGTGGCAAGCCTCAAATTCACTACAAAGGTGAAACCCTTGGCGGTTTTGACGCTGTGATTCCAAGGATTGGTGCGTCAGTCACCTTCTATGGAACCGCCGTATTGAGGCAGTTTGAGGTGATGGGGGTGTATCCGGTCAACGAATCTGTGGCAATTAGTCGTTCAAGAGATAAACTGCGCTCTTTGCAACTGTTGTCGCGTAAGAATGTAGGCATGCCAGTGACTGGTTTCTCTCATTCACCGGATGATACCGACGACTTATTAAATTTCATCGGTAAGCCGCCGTATGTCATCAAGTTATTGGAGGGGACGCAGGGCATTGGTGTGGTGCTGGCTGAAACACGCAAGGCAGCAGAAAGTGTTATCGAAGCTTTCAGAGGATTGAAAGCACAAATATTAGTGCAGGAGTTCATCGCTGAAGCAGGTGGTGCTGACATCAGATGCTTAGTCGTTGGAGGTAAGGTGGTTGCTGCTATGAAACGTCAGGCGCAAGAAGGTGAGTTTAGGTCTAATTTACACCGTGGCGGTTCGGCAACCTTAGTTAAGTTAACACCTGAAGAGCGCGCCACCGCAGTGAATGCAGCCAAAATCATGGGATTAAATGTTGCCGGAGTAGACCTGTTACGCTCAGAGCGTGGGCCTTTGGTGATGGAAGTTAATTCCTCTCCTGGCCTTGAGGGCATTGAGAGAGCATCGAAAAAAGATGTTGCTGGTCTGATTATTGAATTGATCGAGCGTAATGCTAAACCGGGTCAAACCAGAACTAAAAATGTGCGTTAGCCATGTTATCCGTTAGGATAAAATTCATGTGCTTGCTTTTCACCCTGTAAATAGGAGTGCCCTGAATCAACTAACAGCCTGTTTTTTAGGGCCTCGCGACCAATAAGCATTCTGAATCGCATATTGTCGCGGTTGGTTAACGTCACTTCGATGGGCCAGTGAGCTTCCCCAATATGCAAATTGGTTTCAATCACATACCGTAGCTCAGTGTGTCCGCCTGAGTCAGTCACTTCCCTTTCATCTTTTAATGGCGCATCGCAGACCACCACGGTGTCAGTTTGACGCTGAACCGGGTGCATGTGAAAGCGCAGCCAATCCTGGCTTTTTTGCTTGTAACGCTCGACTAAAAAAGCGTGCAGCGCTGAAGTGCGTGCCCCAGTATCGATCTTCGCTTTAATGGCTGGTAAGCCTAGTTCAGGCAGGGACACCCACTCTCTCCAGCCTACCGTAGCCAGCTGGTTTATATTAGTAGTCATTTAGCTCTGTGCTCATGATGAAATTTTGAACCAATGGTTCAGGGCGACTATTATACAATTGGGTTTGTCACAGGCATACCCCATTCAGTGCTTTCTGAGAGGGTTATTTTTATTGAATAAGCACCAACAAAAAGGCGCAGAATGAGGGGAATGTTCATTCTGCGCCAGTCCTGCCAATCTAGCTATTGCAAACTAGTTGTTACCTCAGGCGATAGCTCACACCTACGTTTAGTGAGGTGTCTACATCATCGTTACCATTATTGCCAACGCCATCGTCGAGTTTAGACGCTTTTGCTGTGACATTTAGGTCTAGCTGGTTATCCAGATAGTAGCGGAAAGTTGATGACAACGTATTGTTTGTTATATCGTTTGCGTTGGCTGTGCCCGCTTTGTTGTAATCCAGCGTCCAGGTATTTTCCCAGTCAATTTTGTCGGTCATTTCATGAGTCAATGATAGATTATTGATAAATCGATAGCTTGGGTCATCGTCACCGTAAATGCTCGACATGCTAGCCACACTAGATAGCTGTGTGCGGTTGTTCAATGGACGATGATATTCAGCGCCAATGTCTAGTGATGGATCACCACCGTCCGATCCGTCAAAGTTAGTCAACACTAAACCTAAACCGGCACGCACTAACCAGCCGTGTTTACGGGTGGAGATACGCTCATTGACCAACACGTCACGTGACTCAATGATGCCTGCTGCATTTAGCGAACCATTCACCTGTCCGCTGGCAACCAACGCACGCTCAATGTCAGTGATCCAGCTCTGCTCGTACTTTGCAAAACCAAACTTTGATTTGTACTCGTCTTCACGGGCAACGATATTGGCAATGGTTTGATAAGTTGCTTTGCTCGGCGTTGACTTTAATGCACCTTGCTGCTTCAGTGCTTCAACTAAGCGAATCGCCTTCGCCATTGGGGTAACGTTAACCACACGGCCATAACCTAAACCGATACCAATTTTACTGAACGGCTCATCCTGACCTTTTTTGACACCTACTTCACCCGATCCGTACCAGAAAGCACCTTTTGAACCTGGGCGGAAATAGTTATCCAGCGTGACACTACCGTTCAATGTGTAGTTACTTACTGAACCCGCACCTACAGTTGAGGCACGACTAATTGAACCGTTGGCGTCAAGTCTGGTACCTATGTTGCGATCGGGCGTACTCGATACCTTCTCATACCTCAAATTCAGGTTAGCGTTGTAAGCGGCTTGATCATGACCGTTACCATCGGTGGCATTGAACTGTCCATTCACATAGGCATCAGTGTAGTCACTAGTCGCTTCTGTGTAGTCATAAAGGGTAACTTCTGCTACCGCACTCGTTGCTGCCAACGTGGCAACAGCGATGCTAACAGATAGGGCTAGTTGCTTTGGTGCTTCCATTCTAAATACTCACTGTAATATAAAAATAAACTCCGGCACGATGTATAAAAAAATCATAAATCGCGTTGTTCCACCACTGAGACGGAGGTTTACGCTCACAAGTCACAAATATTTTTGTTTTTACAAAATTACTTTACTAGGTAGGGGGCTTGCTACGTGCCTCGGCTAACAAGTGGATTTATTAAATCGTTCAGGTCAGAAATAGAGTCGCTAATCCCAGAAAACTGATGAAGCCAACGACATCGGTGGCGGTTGTCAAAACCACACCACCGGCTAGGGCTGGATCAATCCCCATGCGCTTCATCAACATAGGGATACCAAACCCCGAGATTGAAGCAACCAATAAATTAACGATCATTGAAATGGCTAGCACCAGGCTAATCCGAATATTTTCAAACCACAGATAAGAGACTATTCCGACAACAACCGCCCAGGTGAAACCACTGATCACCGAGATCGCAATTTCTTTATAGGCTAACCATCGTGCATTTGCAGAGCTGATTTTTCCGGTGGCCAGTCCCCGAATAATCAAGGTTAGGGTTTGCCCACCCGCAATGCCGCCCATGCTCGCGACAATGGGCATTAACACGGCCAGAGCTACAACTTTATCTAACACCGCTGAAAACAACCCAATCACCCAGGCAGCAAGAAATGCTGTGCATAGGTTGATACCCAACCAAAACAAACGGCGTTTGGTGCTGGGGAGGATCGGTGAAAATAAGTCTTCATCTTCGTCTAGTCCCACGGCACCCAGAAACTGGTGTTCAGCTGATTCATCCAGCAGATCGACCATATCGTCAAGTGCAATGCGACCCAGCAAAATCCCTTCCTCAGAAACGACGGGTACCGACACTAAATCGCGTTCACGAAAGATGTTAACCAGTTCAGTTTGCGGTAACTCAGGTGCGATAGAGAAGGCGTTGTGATTCATCGCCTCATCAACACTACAACTTGGGTTTCGTGTTAATAATTCAGATAGTAAGAGCTCGCCTTTGAAACGGTTGTCACGATCAACGACCATGAGTGCAACAGTGTGTTCCGGAATAGCAGCACGCCTTTGCAAATAACGCAGCACCGTTTCCAGCGTAATATCCGCTCTGATCGCAACAGACTGAGTATCCAATAAGCGTCCTGCAGAAGCCTCAGGGTAGGCTAGTGCAGCATCTAGCCCTTCCAATACATCATTCTCTAATGAACGACGAATTGCGTCATTCGACTCCCCCGGTAGGCGATCCACAACCTCTGCCAAATCGTTAGCCTCAAGATTAGAGACGGCCTCAACTAGCTGCTCATTGTCCAGATTGTTGATCAGAGAAACTCGCGCGACTTGGCCCAATTCAACTAACACGTCACCATTGCGGTCCTCGGGTATAAATTTCCATAAACGACTACGCCTGGAGTCTGGTATGGACTCTAATAAATTAGCGGTTTCTTTAGCGCTGATATCAGTAAATATCGATCGCAACGTTTCATTATCATGCTCATCTAGAGCAATCAGAACATCGCTGATTAAGTCAGGTGATGAAGCTGTTTCCGCAATCTCAGTCATTAGTGATTTCACTTAAATTAGTTGGTTTGAGGTTTGACTGATTCTCTTCGGCTGAAGTCACATTTTTATTGAGGCCTTAAAAAAATGTAAATCAATTGTGACTTTCGTCTCAACAGTGTCGTCTGATTAAACAGATGCGGCACTACTGCCAATTAAAGGATTAAAAGGTCACAATATGAAAATTAAACACCTAACGATAGCCATGGCATTCGCTGCTTTATTGACACTGGTTACCTTTGCTGACGAGACGAAGACAGACAACGCAGATGCAGAAGCAAACCGCGTGGTGAGTGACACCTCTATGGCAATCTCCTCGCAGAACCCTTACATCCAGTCGATTATGAAAAAGACAACGCATATCAAGGCAAGTCGTCTTAAAGAAATCTTAGAGCGGGGCGATGTAATTTATGGCTTAGATATTCGTCCGCGCAGCGAGTTTGCTTCAAAGCCCGGTATTGACGGTGTAGAGCTCAATATACCCCGGAATTTCCTCGAAGTTGAAGCCTACGAAAAGATGCCAGAGAAAGATCTGACTATCATTATCATTAGTTCCAAGGGTATCCGTGGTGGTCTGGCAGCACACACCTTGCAGGAAATGGGTTACACCAACGTGCGTAACTTGCTCGGTGGCCTGGAAGCTTGGAACAAGAAGTAAATCATAAGACATAGTGTAAGGAATTTAGCCGTGGCGACCCGTAGCCCACTTTTCGCCACGGTTCTTTTTACAATCAATACTTATATTATATGAGTCTTTTTCCTTCCCATTAGTTTGGGATGACGTGGCAACTGTGATGCATGGGGCAGTTGCATTTGACCATGCTGGATTTCCCCTCCGCATGGTTTTTTTTATCACAAAATGGCCGACACTACAGAGGCTCAAGCAAACGTTCCCAAGCCGCCAATAGTCACAAATTAAGCGCTTTAATTAGGGAGGTTGAACGTTAACCTGTCGTTTAGTCGATCTGCATAGACCGATACTTGCCCGACTTGATCATTTGTCCGAGTAATCACCACAAATCTCAGATTAAAATCTTTAACAATGTCGCCTGATTTGGGCGGTTTACGAAGTCGGCCAGCCAGAAAATCATTGATCGTAATATGATGGTCTGATTTAGGGATAGCAATGGTGTCATCAAGATGCGCCAATGCGCCGAGCTTTAAAGAACCGTCTGTTCGCCAATGATCATCAGACCAATGACAATGCAATGTTTCATCATATGATTCTTCATTGGCGGCTTTACTCCAGATCAGTAACCAGATGGCTGGAAGGAATATTAAGAAAAATACGATAATTATCAAAAGTGCTAAAAACAAATCCGTGAACATAATCAATCTCAGTGCTGCTTTGTATCTTCATTTGATGGATTACGCGATGGGTAAATGTGAACTTGGTAATAAACCGAGTTGTCATCCGGAAGTACCAGAAACGTTAAGTTATCGTGATAAATCACGTCGCTTGACCTCACGGATCTGTTGAGTTTGTCCGACAGCCAATTCTGTAATGTTAGCGATTGATCACTACCACTAGCCAAGTCAATATTCGTAATTTCATTGAGCGTCGACAGTAAAATAGGGGTGCCAGTGACCCAGTGATCCCTCGACCAAGAACAAATGTTTCCCTGTAAGAAGGTTGCTTTTTTCTGAAATCGGCTCCGTATGTATAACATGAGGAGAATCACCACTATCAGGAGTATCGTAAAATAATCAACAGTCATACCAATACCTCGGAGTATACTCATTACTGGTTTGACTGGTTCACAACGCTTGAAGTCACATTTTGTTCAGGTTATCTGTAGCGCAGTGCACTATTAGTTCAACGATTCAGCATTTCAAATCACAATTCACTCTGGAAAATGGTCAAATTGATACTACTTATTGCCCCTGAGGCAAGGTGATTACTGATCCATATAATTTTGAATTTGGAATGGAAACCGTCGCATTATCCGTCGTTAGTATTAAGGTGTTTAATGTATTGACTTCAACAACTTTGCCTTCGATATCACCGATCTCTAAGCGTGTGTCTGGACTAAACTGCTCTCTGGCATACACACCGGCTAATAAGTTATGTGCGACTTCACGAGAACCTAATCCTACGGCTAAAGCCAGCCCAAGCATGGTACCGCCGACCACCAAGGTGATGATGTTGTACAACAAAGAAGTTTCTATCTCCAGCTGCTCAAGTGCAACCAACACAATAACGGTTACCATCACACCGTAAACCAAATTGCCCAGTGTTCTGGCGGAGTTAGAACCCAGTGTCGCGGGTTTCTCAGAGATCAGCCGCCGTAGGTATTGGGCAAACATAATTCCCAAAATAATGATAATGAGTGCGGTGATGATTTTGGGTAAATAGCTGATGAAGCCTTTGAAGATTCTAACCAGCTCATCCAGTCCTAAGGAATTGGCCGCTGGAACCATGAAGATAAACAGTACAAACCAAAAAACAATCTTACCAGCAAGTACTGACGGTCGCCGAGATAAACCGGCATCCACCATCACGTCAGAGACGCCCGCTGTTTTACTAAACTGGTCTAACCCTAAACGTCGGAACAGAGTGGTACTGACCTTCTTAAAAATGAATGCAACGACAAATCCAATTAACAGAATGATTAACGCGCCCGCCAGATTCGGTAGGAACTCGATGAGTTGGTTCCATTGATCATTCATACTGTCGACCACTGTCGTTTGGATTTTTTTAATGGTTTGGGTGGTTGTATCAGACATTTGTTTGTCCTCTAAGCTGATCTGGGTTTAAACAGCGATTTTGCCAAGGCCGACACTAGTGTGAACATGACAATTACCATATGAGCCAGAAGATTTAACAGATCCTTTAAGGACAATTCATGAAAGCCGCGCCTGAGTATTTCCATCAATCGACGCCGGGAAGAAAGTGTTGTAGCAAGGCGACTTTTGCGAAAGATATTTTTTATTTCAACTTCCAGGTCCTGTTGACTCATGTGCAATATTTCTCGTGTAGCCGCTTAAATTTTTCTAAAGTACGATAAAAACTCATTTTGGTGGCACTTAACTGCTTGCCTAAGACTCCGGCTATGTCTTCCAGAGACAGTTCACTGGTAAAGCGTAGCAAAATCAAATCTCGTTCGGATGCTTTCATTTTCGCTATCACTCGCTGCACACAGTTTTGTTCATCCTCTGACTCCAACAACACTTCTCCATCGCTATCTTCATTGGCTGCATTTATAGTGCTTGCTTCATCATTGATATACCGTTCCCGCTGTCGCTTATTATTGCTCAATATCGTCTTGCAATGATTAATGGCAATGCTAAACAGCCAGGTTTTAAAGGTTGAGCGTTGTTCAAAATCAGGCAGGCTGTGAAATACCTTCATAAAAACCTCCTGGGTAGCATCTTCGGCATCACTCTCAACTGACAAATAGCGCCTGCACATGGCAAACAACGGCGTTTGATAACGCCTGACCAGCTCTTCAAATCCGGTGACAACATAGGGCAATTCTGACTGACAGCGTTTTATCAACGCTTCGTCATCAATAGTTTTTAACGACATATTTCAATCAAATAGGGGTTTGTGTTGGAAACATACCACAGATTAAAAACTGCTAGCGAAAAAACTATCTATATACAATCAACCTCTGAGTTCACTCATCATTATTACCCAGCAACATAAAGAGCATCGTTAATAAAGCAACTGCTAAAACGACACTTGAAATAAAGTCGCTCATCTTATGATCATACTGTGTTTCCTTTACTGCCTTTGGCTGTGAAGAGAGTCTTTTAAAAATAATCGCCCAACCACCTAAGTACACAGGTTGTCCATTTGACTTGAACTCTTAGGTAAAAAGTCACATTTATTTCGCCGAAAGAATGAATGTGATCGTCAACGCGACTCATGTGCTTGTTTTTTACCTTGTAAATACGAGTGCCCTGAATCAACTAAGAGCCTGTTTTTTAGGGCCTCGCGACCGATCAGCATTCTAAACCGCATATTGTCTCGGTTGGTTAACGTCATTTCGATGGGCCAGTTCGTTTCCCCAATATGCAAAGCTGTCTCAATAACATACCGAAGCTCAGTATGTCCGCCTGAGTCAGTTACTTCTCTTTCATCTTTCAAGCGCGCATCGCACACTACAACGGTGTCGGTTTGACGCTGAACTGGGTGCATGTGAAAACGCAGCCAATCCTGACCTTGCTGTTTGTAGCGCTCCACTAAAAATGCGTGTAGTGCTGAGGTGCGTGCGCCAGTATCGACCTTTGCCTTAATGGACGGTAAGCCTAATTCAGGAAGGGATACCCATTCTCTCCAGCCTACAGTTGTCAGTTGGTTTACAGTATTGTTCATTTAGCTTTGTGCTCTTATTGAAATTTTGGACTCAGTGGTTCGGGCTTTACGTACCCTTACATAATTGGATTCGTCATAGGCATACCCCATTCGGTGCTTTCAGTGTCTGATGTTTCAATGCTTTCCATTGGCTCATTATTTCCTTCAAAGCGAGCGACATGAAAAAGAGCATCGCCTTCATTCGCTAACGGTAAATTAGTCCTGCCAATTAAAATGCCGGGGAACTGGGCGGTAATGACTTCTTCACGAATTCCAAATGGGTCAGATATTCGGGCAAGTGTTTGCCCTTTTGATATTGAGCACCCCAAACCCACAGCAGCCCTCAAAATACCGCTACTTTGAGCCCGAATCCAATGCGACGAGTTGGCAGTAACACTTTTAGCAATTTTCTTTTTCCGTTGAGAACGTAGCATGCCAAGCTCACGCATCACATTTAGCACGCCCCGAGTTCCTATGCGAATTGAAGACTCGTCAAAACGCAAGGCTTCGCCTGCTTCATAGAGCAAGATTGGGATGCCTTTTTCATCAGCGAATTGCCGAAGAGAACCATCCCTCAGGTTGGTATTAACAATGACAGGTGCGTCAAATATCTGTGCCAAGCGTGCAGTTTCTGGGTTATCCATTTGTGCACGGATTTGTGGCAGGTTTTCCCGATGAATAGCGGCCGTGTGTAAATCAATGCCGCAATCTGATTTCATGACGATTTCTTTAACAAACAAATTGGCTAATCGACTAGCTACAGACCCACTACTACTTCCGGGGAAGCATCGGTTGAGGTCACGCCGATCAGGCGTGTAACGTGATTGTGCAAGGAACCCCTGAACATTGACGATTGGAACGGCAATTAAGGTGCCGCGAATGTTATCCAACCCCTTGTAATCGAGGATTCGCCTGACAATCTCCACACCATTTATTTCATCACCATGAATCGCCGCACTCACAAAAAGTGTTGGTCCGTGTTTCTTGCCTCGAACGACCTGAACCGGCATTTTTAATGAAGTGTGCGTGTAGAGATCGGTGACTGGGAGTTCCAGGGTACGTCGCTCGCCTGGTGAAATGGTATATTCACCCAGCGTAAGTGCATTGCTTGTCATCTTTTTCATTGTCTTTTTGTTAAGCCCTATGGATTGTTAGTCAGAATCCATGAAGTTGGTCTACTTAGTAGACAATAGCCTTGCCTAAAAAGTCACAATTTATCGCAATAGGAATAAAAATGTGACTCTCAACCTTAACTAATAACTAAGTTGCAATAGTAAATCACTTGTGACTTTTACCAATATCATGTTGTCCAAATAAACAGGTGCGGCATTAATGCCGAATTATCTTGTTAACTATTAATGGACTTAAGGATCTTGGCTTCAAGGTCGGTTCTAAGGAAACGCTATGAAGATTGCTATACTCTCCCGTAACCCACGTTTATATTCTACCCGTCGCTTGGTTGAAGCGGCACAGGAGCGGGGCCATGAAGTTACAGTGCTTGATGCATTACGCGTCTATATGAACATCACTAGTGGTAAACCTCAAATTCACTATAAAGGCGAAACGCTGGGTGGTTTTGACGCGGTTATCCCTCGAATTGGTGCATCCGTGACCTTCTACGGAACGGCGGTATTGAGGCAGTTTGAGGTAATGGGGGTATATCCGGTCAATGAGTCGGTTGCGATCAGTCGCTCAAGAGATAAATTGCGTTCTTTGCAATTACTATCACGTAAAAATGTGGGCATGCCCGTAACAGGCTTTTCTCATTCCCCAGATGATACTGACGACTTATTAAACTTCATTGGTAAACCGCCTTATGTGATTAAGTTACTAGAAGGAACACAGGGAATTGGTGTGGTACTTGCTGAAACACGCAAGGCAGCTGAAAGCGTCATCGAAGCCTTTAGAGGCTTAAAAGCGCAAATATTAGTTCAGGAGTTTATTGCAGAGGCCGGTGGTGCCGACATTCGCTGTTTAGTCGTTGGCGGTAAGGTAGTGGCGGCGATGAAGCGTCAGGCTCAGGAAGGAGAGTTCAGGTCTAATTTACATCGGGGTGGTTCGGCGGCATTGGTCAAATTAACACCCGAGGAACGTTCGACCGCTGTGAATGCCGCTAAAATTATGGGGCTTAATGTGGCGGGTGTGGACTTGCTACGTTCATCGCGTGGGCCTTTGGTGATGGAAGTTAACTCCTCACCAGGGCTTGAGGGAATTGAGAGAGCAACGGAAAAAGATGTCGCTGGAATTATAGTTGAAATGATTGAGCGCAATGCAAAACCCGGTCAAACCAGAACAAAAAATTCTCGTTAAGATTCCTACTACTAATGGATTAAGGCTGGCAAAACGCCAGCCTTAGTTTATGCTGTTGATCACTTCATAAAGATCACACAAACTCCACCATTCAGCTTGGATTGTTTTTAGGATACGTCATGCCATCCGATATTGCTATTTCAGAATTTGTAACAACGATGACCTCATGGATAACCATTAATCTGCTCAATACTGAGAGGATTATCCAATATGGCGTTGTGATCACAGGATTGGTTATTACCTTTTTTCTGGCTCGCATCGTTAACAAAAAACTGGAGATGTTACCGGTTAAGGCAAAAGTGTATCGCTTAAGAGCTATTTTGTTCCGCTTGATGCAGCGACTGGCGTTTCCACTCATTTTTATGATCTGGGTTTTCGCGTTTGAAATGATTTATGACAGTCTGGGGAACAGCCATATCGTACTGACCACGATCAGAAGCTTGTGCATGGCTTGGTTAGTTATTCGTTTTGGCTCGGCTTTTATCGAAAACCCGTTTATTAGCCAGTCGGTAGCCACCGTTATCTGGGTGATTGCCGCTTTAAAAATCCTCGGCTTTTTGCCAGCCACTATTAAGTATATGGATGGCATCACGCTGGGCACAGAAACAGATTCCTTATCTTTATATGACGTGGTGTCATCGGCTTTATCAGTAGGCGCAATGATATGGTTGGCAATGCTCATTTACTCCATTGTTGAGCGCTTGATTGTTAATAACCGAAACATTAGCGGTTCTGCTCAGGCGCTTTTCAGCAAGTTAGCAAAGTTTTTTTTAATCACCATTGCTTTTTTAGCCGGTCTCAAAGTGGTTGGAATAAGCCTCACTACTTTCGCGGTGTTTGGTGGCGCGATTGGTGTGGGTATTGGATTAGGTTTACAAAAAGTCTTTTCAAACCTCATCGCGGGGATTATTTTGTTAATGGATAAGTCTATTAAACCGGGCGATACCATCGTGATGAACGGGAAATACGGCAAAGTAAACTACCTTAGCTCCCGCTATGTTTCCATGTTGACTCGCGATGGTATCGAGCAGTTAGTCCCCAATGATGACTTGATCAATCAGCCAGTGGAAAATTGGTCCTATAGCAATAATAATGTGAGGCTTCGCATACCCATCGGCGTGCATTATAACTCTGATATTAATAAAGCCATTGAATTGTGTCTGGAGGCTGTTAAAGAGATGCCGCGCGCCTTAAAGCAACCAGCGCCTGCTTGCTTGCTAAAAGGCTTTGGTGACAACTCAGTGGATTTGGAGCTACGCTTTTGGATCAATGATCCAATGAATGGGTGCGCCAATATAAAAAGCGAGGTGCTGCACAAAGTTTGGCAAAAGTTTCATGCGCATGATATCGAGATACCTTATCCTCAACGTGATTTGCACCTTGCAGATAGTGGCAATTTGAAGGTGTCTCTTGTGAGCGAACCTTAGTGTATGGTGATTAGGTGTCTGAAATGATTATTAAAAAACCGGAGAACATCATGCCAGATGACACTGGATTGCTTTATTCCTACTTATTGGATGGCAAAGGCGGTGGAGTTATTCAGGACTGGGAGAAAATTAAACAGTGGGAGCCCAGTCACGGAATGATTTGGATTCATCTGGAGTACAGCAATCCGGTTGAGCAGGAGTGGCTGTTAAATCAAAGTGGTCTTGATGAGATATCAGCCGGAGCATTACTGGCAGAGGAAACCCGCCCTCGCAGCATGCGCAGTGGTGGTGGTTTACTATTAACCTTGCGTGGCATCAACTCAAACCCTGACTCAGCAAGCGAGGACATGGTGTCGATTCGGTTATGGAGCGATGGCAAACGCATTATCAGTACGCGTAGAAGACGCTTGATGGCAGCGAATGAAATCAGACAAGACATCGAACTAGGCAAAGGGCCGTGTGATGCCAGTGAATTTGTGGAGACACTCACCGATAGGATGGTTGACGGAATAGTGAGCGTTATTGACCAACAAAGCGATGAGGTTGACGATTTAGAAGAGCAGGTACTGACTCTGGAATCGCATGAACTACGCCCCAAAATTGCTCAACTGCGGCGTCGCACGATTGGCCTGCATCGCTTTCTCGCGCCACAACGAGAAGCCGTTACAAGGCTATTTAATGAAAAACTGGACTGGCTGAGTGAAATAGACCGGATGCGCCTTAGAGAAAATGCTGACCGCATGACACGTTTTGTGGAAGAGCTCGATTTGACCAGAGAGCGAGCCGTGGTAGTGCAACAAGAGCTAGTGAGCCGCTTATCTGAAAAGATGGAGAACACCATGTATGTCCTCTCCATCGTTTCCGCTATCTTCTTACCCTTAGGGTTTTTGACTGGTCTGTTAGGGATTAATGTTGGCGGCATTCCAGGAACCGACTACAAAGGTTCTTTTGTGATCTTTTGCATCGCGATTGTAATCATTGTTGTAGCGCAGATTTGGTTCTTTAAGAAAAAGAAATGGATGTGATCGTTGCTTTCATTGGCAGGCGCAAACCTATAGGCTAGTCCGCTTTACTTTAATTTGAACATGAGGAACTCACTAAATGCCAGAACCCCATGCTATCGCCGTGTTGGCTTTGACGTTGGTCGCATTAATACTCTTCACTCGTGAAAAAATCCTCCTACAAACCTCAGCGCTGATCGTTCTCTGCCTATTAGTGCTTGGGTTCTCAATTTTCCCTTATCATCATGAAGTTAATGGTGAACTGACGCTGTTCAGAACAGTGGATTTCTTTCAAGGATTTGGCCACGAAGCCTTGGTGTCGGTTTGTGCCTTAATGATTGTGGGTACAGGTCTGGTTAAGACGGGCGCGCTGGAACCCATAGGGCATGCACTTTCCCGCATGTGGAAATACAGCCCTTCCATCTCTTTGTTATCTACCTTGATCATTGCCGCAGGACTCAGCGCTTTCATTAACAATACACCGATAGTGGTGTTACTGATTCCCATTTTGGTCAGTGTGGCATTGCGAACTAATTCCAATCCGTCAGCCTTATTAATGCCGATGGGTTTTGCCAGCTTGATTGGAGGCATGGGTACCACCATCGGTACTTCAACCAACTTGCTGGTCGTTACGGTGGCCAACGATTTAGGCTTAGCTAGAATGGGCGTGTTTGACTTCTTTCTGCCAGCGCTAATGGGGTCGGTGATTGGTTTAGGCTTTCTTTGGCAAATCGCTCCGCGTATTTTGCCCAAGCGTGAAATCCCGCTAACGGATGCGAGTAGTCGTGTTTATACCGCGCAGCTTTTGGTAACAGAGGACAGCAGCGCGGTTGGCAAAACATTGGACGCGTTAATCAATGCCACTCAGGGAGAGCTGAAAGTGGACAAGATTCGCCGCTCCGAAACGTCATTTGTGGTGCCATTACCCGATGTGATCATTCGTGAGGGGGATAAAATTTTAGTGCACGACACGCCTGAACAACTCAAGTCATTTGAATTGGCGACAGACACGGTATTGTATGCTAAAAATCAGCGGGTCGATGATGAACACCCACTCGACGATATTGAGCAGTCTGTTATCGAAGTTATTATCGATCAACGTTCACCGCTATTAGGTAAAACGTTACAGTCGACGCGTTTTATTGAAAATTACAAAATGATTGCACTGGCAGTGCACCGCAGTGGCGGTAAGGTGCGTGAAATGCCGCGTGGTTTGGGTCATTTACGTTTGAAACTGGGTGATATTTTATTGGCACAGGGCAGTCGTGAGGATATTAACCAGCTTAAATCAGAGCATGAGTTCTTGATATTAGATAGTCAGATTGAATTGCCACAATCCGAGAAAGCCCCAGTGGCCATTGCTATACTGTTTATGGTTGTTTTGACCGCCTCATTAGGTCTAATGCCCATTGCTGTCAGTGCCGTTATTGGTGTGTTATTAATGCTGCTCAGCAAGTGCATGAACTGGAGTGATATTGCGCGCTCATTAAATACCCCGGTCATCATGATCGTGGTATCCAGTCTGGCCCTAGGGCAGGCGATGACTGTGACCGGGGCGAGTGGCTTTGTCGCTGATGGCTTTGTCTCGATAACTGCGGGCGCATCGGCATCGGTTATTTTAAGCGGGCTGATACTGCTAATGGCGATTTTTACTAACGTGGTGTCAAACAATGCGGCGGCGGTAATCGGTACACCGATTGCCGTGAGTATCGCCAATAGCTTGGGGCTCAACCCTGAGCCCTTTGTATTGGCCGTGTTGTTCGGTGCGAATATGAGCTACGCGACACCAATGGCGTATAAAACCAATCTCCTTATCATGAGTGCAGGTAATTACACCTTCTCTGACTTCCTGCGCGTAGGTGTACCATTAACTTTGATTATGTGGCTGTCATACAGCCTTATCTTGCCGCTTATGTATCCGCTTTCGCTTGCATCGGGTTAACAATAACGATCATGCAATAGCGCGTTAATTCATCGCTAAATCTGCCGTACCATTCATTTCTAAAATTCTAATTTAAGGATATCTCATGAAGTATTTATTAGTTGTCATAATGGCTGCCTGTTTTTTTCCAATGCTGTCGCACGCTGAAACCAGTGAACCAAGCGAACACAGGCATGAGAAGACTGAAAGGCAACACGTACACCATCTACCTAAATTAGAGGCTGAGCACGCGCATAGCGCCAGAGAAAGTGATCAGGAAACAAGCTACGTGCGAATTACCAGCAATAACACCAGCGTGTTTGAACGCGAGATTGGTAGCTACTCAAAGTACGATGCTGAGGGTGACATCAGCTTGGTGCAAATCACCTTTCATTCAAAAAACCTTGAAACTAAAGCATTGGTTGCGGGTATCGCTGAAATCCCTGTTACGAGCTGCGAAAACGACGTAATAGGAAAAGCCTACATTGCTTATGATGGATTTGAGGAAGGAACATGGTATACCTTTAAGAAGGATAATAGCGAATCTGTGCCTTTAGCATTTGAAGCGCATATTTGTAAGATCCTCGAATCGACTTAAGAATGCTGTTAAGCCGATTGCTGATGATATTTAGGCTGGTTTTTGCTATCGTGAGGGTTAATTATTATTTTAAAAAGAGCGTCTTGGTAACAGGTTTATATCGATGAAAAAGGAATTTACGCCTGCAAAATGGTGGGAAACCAAGTCGCTAAGCGAGATGTCAAAGGATGAGTGGGAACAAATCTGTGATCATTGTGGAAAGTGTTGCTTAATTAAATTACAAGATGAAGAAGAGGATGGTGGGGAAGTTTATTATACTGATGTTGCTTGTCACTTGTTCGATGCAGATACTTGCCAATGTGCAGATTATAAAAATCGATTAATGAGGGTGCCGGACTGTGTGCAACTGGAGGCTGGGAATCTTGAGGCGTTGAACTGGATGCCGCCGAGCTGCAGCTACCGACGATTGCAGAGGGGCGAAGCACTGCCAAGTTGGCATCATTTGGTTCCTGGTGAAGAGAATAGCGTTCATGTAACAGGTAACTCTGTTATCAAACGTGTGATATTTGAGCGAGATTTAAACGAAGAAGAGTTAGAGGATCGAATTGTAGAATGGCCACTAAAAATAACGAATTAACAGAAATACGTTTAGACAAATGGCTTTGGGCTTCACGTTTTTTTAAGACGCGAGCAATTGCTGTTGAAGCAATCAATGGTGGTAGAGTTCATCTGAATGGAAGCAGGGTGAAGCCTGCTCGCGCGATTCGTTGTGATGATGAACTGAAAATCACGCGTGGAGTGGAGCGATACCATGTTTTTGTTCGAGGGTTGAATGATAAGCGTCGGCCTGCTAAAGAGGCGGTACTCATGTATGAAGAAACAGAAGAGAGTATCCAGCAGCGAGAAGACGCGCAGGAATTGAATCGTTTACAGGCCGCCAACGTAAAGCAGCCTACACACAAACCCAATAAGCGTGAACGAAGAATCATGGATAAGTTTAAAGGAAGATAAAATTCACTCATTAGGCTGTTGACCTTAGCCGCTATAGGTCTTAAGCTAAACTCTTATGCGCCGATTTGATTCAGCTTGCGGGCGCAGTATAAATGCAGCTAAAGAGGGCGTCTGCCTGCTTTAGTCCTATATTGCGGGTTTTTTTATGCCCGTCGTAAATGACAGGAACAT
>Ga0114956_1001125_pt1 | contig 20825 bp, 16 predicted proteins | sample MaitaG_FD_87304 | JGI IMG/M metagenome (GOLD analysis project Ga0114956, IMG submission 87304) | Marine algal microbial communities from Maine, USA - Maine_Asex2 metaG | ecosystem: Host-associated > Algae > Red algae > Unclassified | place: Maine, USA | collected 2015-01-05
GATTCTAGGCGAACTATTTTTTTGCCAATCAAGGACGTAAAATGGGCGTTATGCCTAGCATAATAACCATTTTATGGACGCAGAGTGGCGGAAAAAGAGGAAGTATAGAATCGTCATTTATTTAATCAACATTTCTAATATACTCTGGACCGATTATCAGTAATTTCTGCGTTATTTTTAAGTCCTTCTACAATTTGTCCTCTCACCTGATTACGCATTGCAGTATTCGTTTTTTTCTTCACATCAATCAAATTTGTCGCTGCTCCGACGGTCGTCTTTCGAGTAGGTTTGATAACATATACGCCGCCGTTACCAATAATTGGCGCGGAAGCCTGATTTTCTGCCAAAGAAAAAGCACTTGCGATAACTTTTGGCTCTGCTCCGGCGCCAGGAATGGCAGAAGAAGTAAAACTAAGGTCAGTTGCAGTTTCTACTGTTCCAGCAAAAGTACTTGCGACTGCATTGAGGTCTTTGCCCTTAATTTGCTCCAGCAACATTTGTCCTTTTTTGTAATTTCTTACTTGTGTTTCGATATCACTTTTCACGAAATCTACGGAAGGCATTCCCGCTGGCTGTACCGCCCTCAGGCCTGCAATGACAAATTTCTCGTCGTAAAAATCCGCATCATTTTGATAAATATAAACCTGAGAAGAGGTTTCGTCCACACTTCCATTTTCAAAAGCCCATTTGATGATATCTCTTGAAGTCTGGCCGCTACCTAAAGTTCCTAAAATATAATCACTAGCTTTTACAGGAGGAGAAGTTTCAATAATAATAGATGGGTCCGCCTGGGCCGCCGTTACCATTTCGGTTACAGAACGATTGTTACTGACAAACTCCAACGCTTTGTTATTAATCGCACTGATGGTTTCTTCACTTGGAATAATATTCTGTCGCAACATAGCAATTTTGACCCCTTCTTCATTTGTCAGATATTTATAATCTGTTACCTCTACCAGGTGTAATCCAAATTGGGTAGCAATAATATTAAGTTCATTTTTCTTTGCCTTGTAAAAAATAAGGTCATTAAATGGTGCTACCATCGCATTTGGTCCGGCAAATCCGAGATCACCTCCTTTCACATTAGACGGTCCCTGACTAAACTTTACAGCCAATGAATCAAAACGCTCTGTTCCTGCTTCAATCACCAGTTTTAAACTATCCAACAATTGAAAGCCGCGGGCAAAACTTGCCTGATCGGTTCCCTGAATCAGAATATGTCGCGAACGAACAGAATCAGGAACTACCTTTCGGTCAATCACTTTTATGGCCACAAACGAATTGCCATCTTTATAAGGTCCTACTACCGAACCCGGAGCTACGTTAAAAAGCGTATCTGCGTATAAATTATTTAGGGTAGATTTTTTCTGGTAAGCACCACTGATCGTTCCATAATTATTTTCTACAAAAGCAGAATCATTGGTAGTAGATGCAAAATCAGGCAACAAAGTGCTCATGCTATTGCGAATCTTGCTTTCATCTTGTGCGGTTGGTTTTACTTCAAAAACCGCGTAATCAACTTTACGGGTTTCTTCGTCCTGACGATACAGCGCACTATTTTCTTTCATATAACTCGTGTAGTCCGCATCGGTCAAAGTCACCTTGCCATCATCAATATTATCGAAAGGAACCTTAACGTATTGAAAGTCTACTTTCTGCTCATCATTATTGTACATCATCTCAGCCATCCAGCTAGGGGTATAAATGGCTTTAGAAACCAACGTTTCCAGTTTGGATTGCATAGAAGTTTTAATGATTTCTTTTTCCTGATATCCCCAACGCGTTTTAAAGTCCGGATTGGTGATATTACGGGTTTCGATGGCGGTCTTGATTTCTGTCAATTGCTGACGATCGATTTGTCCCGTAGAAGGGTTGGTGTATCGTTGTAAGATGAGTGGGCTTAGCTTACGATTATCCTGGCTAAACTGCAGGTCTAGCAATTCCTGCTTTCCAACACCCAGGCCCATTGCTTCGGCCTCTTTTCTTACCAGTTTATCTTCTACAAAATAGTCCCATAGACTAGCACGACGAGCGAATACATCGCCACCTGAATTGGCATAGAGAATGTTTTCAGCTCGGTTAAATTCTCCCCAGTCCACTTTTTCACCTTCGATAGTCCCGGCAATGTTTTGTGAAGAGCCAAATATACTCTTGTCACCAGCAGACATATCCATGATGATAAAAGCAGCGAGTGCAAGTCCGATGGTCAGAATAAGTAACCAGCTGTTTTTTCTAATTGTTCCGATCAGAGCCATAGGTATTTTAAGTTTTATTTTGTTTTACTAAAATCAACCCTTTTTATAGCACAGTATGCAAATAGTAAGGATTTTTAATAACGTGATTATCAGTTTATTAGATTCACTTTAAAGTGATAATATCTAAAAAAAGAAACCCCTGCTGAAAAATTCATGCAAAGGTAATAGGTTTAAGGTGGAAAAACAATACTAAGAGCGCTTTCACACGCTAAGGAACGGTTCAAAAATAAATTGATATTTTTGAACCGTTCCTAAGTGTTGTCTATATTGCTAGAACATTACGCCTATTCTGACGGTCAGACTATTGATTTTAGCTTTTGAATCTTCCTTTACAGGTGCCTGACCATCCGCTTTTTGCTGGCCATCATTGCTAGATACATCTGTAAATCCGCTTTGAAATGCCAATCCACCGACCAGGGAGAGGTTTTCGCCGATTGAGTACTCGACCCCAGCACCAATTCCAAGGGATAAATTTAAGAAACCAACATCTTTTTTAATATCAATATCTTCCGCCGAAACACCTCCTGCTCCTTCAATCGATCCTCTTGCCTGTGTTTTAATACCCAAAGTCAGCGCTGGTTCTACGTAATAGCGGAGATAGCCAAATTCCTGGGTCCGCATTTTAAGTCCGATGGGTAGCTCGATGTATTGGATACCGTATTTTAGGTTTACACCATCCGGTAAGGTACGTAATGGATCTGTTTCGTCCAGAGCGTTCGTCCAAAAGTCTCCACCGATATCATGTCTGAGTGTACCTCCCTGATTGAAGGCAAAGCCAACTCCGAAAGTAAGCAGATAATTATCTTGTTCAGAAAGGAATTTTTCTCCAATCATACCCACTTTCAATCCGAGGTTGCTACCGTTTCCATTTATATTATTTTCGTTGTTCGACATCCAGGTAAAGTTAGGACTGAGCTGAAAGCCAAATCGAAAAGCAGACTGCGCAGACAATTCTACGCCTGCTAAAATTAAGATGCTAAATAAGAGTACAATTTTTTTCATTATTAGTAGTTTTGATTTTGAAGTTGCCTAATCGCTCCTTCTGATATTAATGAAGTTGTTTAAAATGCCCAGATTGCCTACGAACCAGGAAAATTCTCAAACAACTTTAGCTATTCACCAACGAACCTGATCCAAAAATGTTTTTAATTAATCGCTTTTTTCCATTTATCTTGATCTGCGTCTGCGCATTTTGCCTATCTTCTTGTTTCGAGAACAAAAATAAGCATATTCCAGATGTTTCTAATATTAAAACAGGTCTTAAATTAAGACACTTCGAAAATGATCTGTTTAATATAGATACTATAAACACCCTTGCAGGAATGCAGCAACTGGATTCGCTGTATCCCGATTTTTTCCGTGACATCTATTTGTCCAAAATAATTCCCGCGCTACAAAATCCCCAGATTTTCGACTTATTTCTTAAAACACCCCAAATACGACAGCTTTACGATACAACCCAAATCGTATTGGGAGATTTCTCAATTTATAAAAATCAACTAGACCAGTCTTTTAAGTATTACAAGTATCATTTTCCCGATGCAGAAATTCCGGAAATCATCACCTATATTTCTGAATATTCTCTGGGAAATTTTGTGGCCGACGGAATGGTTGGGATTGGACTCGATTTTTTTCTGGGCAGTAATTACCCCCGTTATAATCCCGGTTTTTTTCCGGCGTATATTCGACGTTCCATGAACAAAGAACACCTGGTCAGCAAAACAATGGAGGCCGTCGCAAGCGATATGGTGGGTGATATTGAAGGAGACCGACTAATCGATTATATGATTCACAATGGAAGAAAATATTATGTACTTGATTTGTTATTACCTCATGCGCCGGATAGTATCTTATTGCAATATTCGGGTACGCAAGTAAAATGGCTAGAAGAAAATGAACTCCAAATCTGGTCGCATTTTATCGGAGAAGACCTATTATATTCTACCCGTTATAAAGACATTCGAAAACTCGTAGACTATAGTCCCAACGCGCCGGGCATGCCGTCCGAGGCTCCGGGAAGAACGGCCAACTGGGTGGGCTGGAATATCGTAAAGGCGTATATGAAACGTCATCCAGAGGTTACGCCAGCGGAGTTGCTGGAGATGAAGAATGGGCAAGAAATTTTAGATGGGTCAAAGTATAAGCCGAGGCGGTGATTTGGTGTTACTTGTTTCTTGCATTGGTTATTCAGGGAGGTGAAAATACCTCAGACTTGCTACTCCTCCAACACCAAAAACTCCACTCTCCGATTCATTTGCCGGCCCGACTCGGTATAATTATCAGCGATGGGGCGCTGACTACCAAACCCTTTAAATTCGGTTCGACCTGGACGAATACCATATTTGTTCAGGTAAGCTACGACGGCGGCGGCACGACGTGTAGACAGCGACAGATTGTAGGCTTGATCGCCCACGTTATCCGTGTGTCCACGTATTTCAATTTTCATGTTGGGCCGTTTTTGCATCAGTTCCAGTAGCTTTTTTAGTTCCACGTAGGATCTTGGTAACAATTCATTTTCGGCGGTATCGAAAAATATATTTTTTAATTGAACCGTTTCTCCCTTGGTGACTTCGATACAGCATAGATCATTTTCTTTGATGGGAACATTAATAATTGGCTCCTGTTTGACCACCATCACATCGTCGACATAATAGTATGCATAGGGCAAACTATTGGCATGTGCTTTTCGTGTTTTTGTTTCTTCATCAGAGAAAAAGTTTCCAATGGTCACGTGTTCCGCTTCCGACTCCGCCCGGAAACTTCCTGATATTCGAATCCAGGAGTTATTGCGTTGATCGATGATTGCTTCCGTCGTTACCTGTGGCGCATATTTGAGCGGAGTAGCGGTAATTTCGCCAATGGCTTTATCGGAAAAATGCATGCCCAAATTGTTAATTCTCAACGAACGCGGCAGATGACTTACCCAAAATTCGGCGTAATATTGTTGTCCTGGAACAAGGGGCTCTTTCAATTGAATTTGAATATATTCTCGACAATGCGGCTTTCCATTTTCACAACCATAAGCCGTAATACCACTCATCGAAACACCACTGTGCGCCCCCTGCTCACCAAATCCTTTTTCGGCCCATTGCGCAGGTACCCGTACTTTGGGTCCAAAAATGTCAGGTGAAGCTCCGGTGGGTGCGTTCCAGTATTTCATGACTGAGGTAAAATGTTTTCCTTTATAAAACCAGCCAATCGGCGTGGAGGCGTATTTTTCAAAACTGGGATTGGGAATAATATTTTCCCGCACTACTCCGGCCGGAGCTTGTGAATAGATCGGTTCCAGCAATAACTGAAAACAACCCGAAAGAATATATAAAGTCAGAAATAGTCTCATTTTACTCCTATTAGGAATGGTTCTTTATTGTTCAACACAGTCTGTGCCTAAATTAAACGAATAAATAATAGGTCTGTATTATGGCATGAGGATTAGTTTAACACTTTATCATTAAAATTAATATAAAAATTATGCCATGTATTGCAATTTAGCTATGATTCTCTAAAGAATTGGCATTTTCTGGCAATATTTCGTTGTTAAGGATCATTAAGGAACAACGATCCTGAATTGCTTATGCTTCAATTCTTTCCCCGACGGGTAAATTGCTTTCAGGCACTTTAGATCCTTCTTTGTCCGGCGTATTGACGCCCTCCTGAAAACCAGCCAATGCAAGGATTCCACGGTCGGAAAGGACCTGATCGTTAACATTTTTCAAGAGGGTCTCGGAGATATCGGCAGCATCTGCAATATAACCGATTTCATTATCTGATCGACGCACACTAACGAGATCAAAAACACTACGAATACCGACTCCACGAAGCTTATCTATATCGTCTTTTAGATAGCACAACAATTTAGCCTGCCCGATCCAGTCAAGTAAGGTACGGGATTCAAAAGGGGTTTCGATGCACAATTGGGTAAGACTGTAAGTTGCCAGATTCTGCGCATTGGTGATTCCGATCTCTTCCAGTCTCTCCTTTTGGGACATGGTAATTCCTTCGATCCGATAGAGAGAAAGTTCGTTGGTATTGAGGCCATCAGGATCGACAAACTTTTTGAATAGATTGATCAGGTATTGTAAAAAACGCTCTGGAAACATCCCGGCCAAAAAGGCGATGGCAACCAAAGAAGATTTGAATTGAAAAACATTGGCCGCCCCCTCTTTACCAATCAAAAAAGAAATAATCAGCGCAATGACCACTGCCAGGATCATTCTGATACCCGCTCGATAATAAACACTTGGCACCAGATCTTTTGAAAACAAACGTACCGTTACCGCAAAGGAAGACCAGATAAAACTTCCTAAAAATGCATAAGTCACCACCGCCAGACTCTGACGGATCAAATTAATATTAGCATCTCCAAAAAAGGCACCCGTCAGAATCAGACTGTCTCCAATTTCTCCAGCAAAACTATTGGTAAAAGCAAAAAAGCCAGCAGCCAACAGACAAATCAGCGTTATGAAAGAAACTGGTAATAAATATCGGACAGGCGTATAGACATCCCGCACCCGTTTTTGGGTATTAATCCCCATGTCATCCATAGCCTTTTGATAATCCCGCTCTTTTTTGGGTAACATGGATTTGAAAAAAGAAAAGGCACTCAATGGCATAAACCCGGCAATGATGATGACCACCATTATTTTGCCAATGAGTAAAATATTAAAAGCTAATATAAAAGCTGATGGTGTCATAGTAATTTGTTTTCTAATGGAAAGGTACAAAAGATTAAGTACATAAGGGATGAGGAATGTTGAGAAAATAATTTGAGAATTTCCTGATTTGATCATGAAGTTGTTCAAACTTTCTATAAAGAAACGGAAGGAACCAACCATTTGGCAAAAAATCGGTTAGTAATGATATTGTTTATTAATACTTTTTCACTTACGTAGAGCTTGTCTAAATTTTTGACTATACACGCTATGATTAAACCACAACGTAATTATATTATTCTCTTTGGCTTTTTAGGAGTACTTAGTATCTTCTTCACTTTCCAGTTACAATTTGGCTTTTCGCTAGAGCAGTTTTTTCCCGAAGGAGATGAAGATCTGGAGTATTATCGAGACTTTGTGGACGAATTTGGTACGGATGTCAATTTTTTAATGGTGGCCATTAAACGTGAGGGAGGTGTTTTTAAAGAACAATTCTTAAACGATGTGCACGATTTTACCATCAAAGGCAGATCCCTTCCATACGCTACCGAATCGGTTTCTCTGACCACTATTTCATATCCATTAAAAACGCCTTTTGCGATTACGACTGTTCCGGCTATCCACCGCAACAATCCTAAAAAGTACGAAAAAGACAAGGCCCGAATTATGGGAGACGAACGTTTCGCTGGCAACCTGATTTCCCGCAATGCCGATGCCCTGGTGGTCGCCCTTAAAACAGAAGACATCCTTGACCTTGACGCCTCCGCTGAACTGGTCAATGCGATCGACACCCTCGCCGCCAACTATAATTTTGATAGCTACCATTTACTCGGTCCGGCCTATTTTCAAAAGGAAATGGTTCGGATGCAAAAACGGGAAGTCATGGTCTCGGCGGTCGTCTCTGGTATGCTGGTAACCATCATTTTATTTTGGATTTTCAGACGTTTGCAGGGGATTTTAATTGCCATGGTTTCTATCGGATTGGGACTTCTTTTATTTATGGGAATCCTCGGCCTTACCGGACGTGAGCTCAATGCGATGGCGGCATTATATCCCGTTTTGATGATCATCGTCGGAACCTCGGATGTGATTCATATCATGTCCAAATATATTGACGAATTGCGCAAAGGTTTTGATCGCCACACTGCGATTCAAACAACCATCCGCGAAATTGGAATGGCCACTTTGCTTACTTCGCTAACCACCGCTGTTGGTTTTGCCACGCTGATGTCAAGCCGGGTGATTCCTATCCGGGATTTTGGAATGAACGCAGCCATTGGGGTGGTCGTTGCTTACATTACCGTTATCTTTTTTACAACGTCTCTGCTTGTTTTATTTGGTACGGACAAATTGATGAAAATCGGTAAATCACAATTATTCTGGGAAAATTTAATGGAAAAAGCTTATCAGGTTACCCGTGATCGACAGGGTAGTATCCTGATTGGAACGATCATCGTCACCGCGCTTTGTGCGTGGGGAATCTCCATGGTTTCTACCAATTATAGTATTGAGTCAAATTTACCGCGAGGTGAAAAAATAACATCAGATTTTCAATTTTTTGAAAAAGAATTAACAGGATTTCGCCCCCTGGAAGTGGCTGTTTATGCACAAGGCAATCATCTGGCCGATGATTACCAGGTGCTAATGGAAGTGGATAAGCTGGAAACCTATTTGCGCTCATTAAATACTTTGGGTGGTGTCAACTCTTTGACCAGTGTTTATAAAAGTATTAATCAAATGGAAAAAGGCAATCGCAGCAGCGCTTACGTAATGCCGGATTCTGAAAAAACATTCCTGCGGTATAAAAAAATGACGGATAAAATTCCGGAAAATTCTATCAGTATATTACTGAGTAAAGATCAAAAAAAGACGAGGATCACCAGTCGAATTTTAGATCTGGGAGCCGACAGCATTCAAATTATCAGTAAAGATATTGACCGTTGGATCGCGGCTAATTCCAACGCAAATATTGTTCAATACAAACAGACAGGAACAGGGCTGGTGCTAGATAAAAATGCAGAATATATTCGCCGTAGTTTGATTGGCGGACTGGGTGTTGCCATTCTAATTGTAAGTTTACTAATGGCTTTGTTATTTAGAAATATAAAGATGGTCGTCATCTCTTTGATTCCCAATTTATTTCCGCTTTTGATGGCGGGTGCCCTCCTGGGATTTTTAGGAATAGAGCTGGATGCGGGCATCTCGATTGTCTTTGCGGTCATCTTCGGAATTGCCGTGGATGATACGATTCATTTCTTGAGTAAATACAAGTTGAGTCGCAACAATGGAAAGACGGTCGAAGAGTCCTTACACATTACTTTTTTAGAAACAGGAAAAGCTATTTGCCTGACTTCCATTATTCTGTTTTTTGGATTTTTGGTGATGCTGTTTTCTATTCATCCACCGAGTGTCAATATTGGCTTGCTGATTAGCCTGACGTTGGTGAGTGCGATTGTCAGTGATTTGTTTTTGATACCACCGATGATTCGTTGGCTGGACAAAGAGTAAAAAACAAAAACAGCCATTTTTCAATGGACTGTCTCCTGTTTTTGGGAGGGAAGAAAATTCCTCCCGTGGTTTGGGATGGCCGTCTGGATCAGTTTTTTCACCTGGTAGATTGGGGTTTTCAATCAGTAATTTTGGTGTAAAAATCCTCCCTGATCCGTCTGGCTTTTTGGCTATGCATCCACAGTTTAAACAAAGTATGAAATTGATATTTTTTTTAAGTCTAAAAAATAGGTTTTCGTTTCGAGGGTAAAAGAACACATTAGATGCAGACAATAAGCTTAGTGGAATGTTAATTCGGGTTAACGATTGGTTAAAGCTACCCAATAGCTCTCAAGATGGGGTAATACAAGGCCAAAAAGAACGCTCCGGTTTATCGGGATTACGACAACAGCAGGCATTATTTTTGCCTAACTTTGTGGTATGGTTTTATTAAAAAGAATAATCGGAATACCACTCGCCCTGATTATGGCTTATAGCATGTGGAACAAATTGCAGGACGGCTTGTATGGAATGGACAATCAGGCCGCAATGGCTGCGCTGATTCTAATATTTATCTGTATGATTTTATTGGTGGTTCGACGTGTGATAACTTATTAGACTTGTTACCCTTTAACAAACTGGCTCTATAAATAGCCTTTTGTCCTTATTTATAGATCTTAATTCTTAAAGGGTAACAAGTCTATTAGGAATGTTGATAAAATAAATTAAGACACTATGCTTCCTCTTTTTCCAATTACAATTCGCCTCTACTCAAACAATATCCGATACAACTCTTCAATCTTTCCAACTGTCTGAATTTTGATTTTATAACGATTTTCATCCAAACCCTTGGTGTTATACTTCGAAATGAAGATGCGGCTAAATCCCAGTCTGTCCGCTTCCTGTATTCTTTGGTCTATCCGGCTAACTGCCCGAATTTCTCCCGACAAACCCACTTCTCCCGCAAAACAAACATCACCCGGTACCGAAATATCCTGTAAAGAAGATATAAGTGCGCATAGAATCGCCAGATCAATGGCTGGATCATCTACTCGGATTCCTCCCGCAATATTTAGAAACACATCCATTTGTCCAAACTGAAAGCCACACCGCTTTTCCAATACTGCCAGAATCATACTTAGTCGTCTCAGATCAAATCCCGTAGAAGATCGCTGGGGTGTTCCATAAACGGCCTTACTTACCAACGCTTGCGTTTCGATCAGCATTGGCCGCATTCCTTCCATCGTAGCACTGACGGTGATTCCACTCAGTTCTTCTTCATTTTGGGACAATAATAACTCAGAAGGGTTAGAGACTTCCCTTAATCCGGTGGCCTGCATTTCGTAAATCCCCATTTCATCCGTAGAGCCAAATCGGTTTTTAATAGTTCTTAAGATACGATACGTATAATTACGGTCTCCTTCAAATTGCAGCACACAATCAACGATATGCTCTAACAGTTTGGGTCCCGCAATAGCTCCGTCTTTAGTAATATGACCAATTACAATAACCGGAATACCGGTTTCTTTGGCAAACCGCTGTAATTCCCCTGCACAGTCCCGAACTTGCGAGATACTCCCCGGAGTAGAATCAAGATGCGGAGAAGATAAAGTCTGAATAGAATCCACAATCAAAATATCTGGCTGAAGCTGTTGCGCCTGCGCCAGAATTTTTCCAGTATTTGTCTCTGTATATATATAACAGTTAGAAACAGCCTCTCCAATCCGGTCTGAACGCATTTTAATCTGCTGCTCACTCTCCTCTCCTGATACGTATAATACCTTGGCATCAATATTTAAGGCTACTTGTAACATTAAAGTAGATTTACCAATTCCAGGTTGTCCACCAATCAGTGTAATTGATCCCTCCACAATACCACCGCCTAATACCCGATCCAGTTCGCCATCTCCAGCGGACAATCGCTGGGTATTTCCTGATTTTACTTCTTTAAGTGCTACTGGTTTGACGGTAGCAATGCTGGTAGAACCTTCTGTTTTCCAGGCACGCTTTTTACCTTCTTGCTTCGTCTCCTTTATCAGTACCTCTTCCTGATAAGTATTCCATTCGTCACAACCCTGGCACTTTCCGATCCATTTAGGGGAAGTAGCACCACAATTGGTGCAGGCAAATATTTTTTTGATTTTAGCCACAGATTAAAAATTTTAACACTTTTATTAATTTTTTAACACTTCTTTAATTAGTTGCAAATGTCCACAAATATCGGCAAAACATCAACGAATTTTAAAATAAAATGTTTTAAATATCAAGTACCACTCCGCTTGACGAAATATAGTGCTGAATTTTTAAGACTAACGAAATTTATTTTCGCCTACCTATAAAATGCATAACGGAATTCTTTTCCTTATATATTGATGGCTAACGGAATTAAATTCTAATGAAATAATAAAAAAATATTTTTTCCTCTATTTGTGACTTTCTAAATGAACCTCGTCAAAACATCGAAATTTACGCAAGGGGATTGATTGAATAGCGAAACGAGCGAAAATTTTCAAAAGAAAAGAAAAGAAAAGAAAAGCAGTATACTGCTAAAGATATATTTTTTACCTCCTTTTCGGAGGAGGTAAGTAGATTGTTTTCATTTGGTTTTTTGGGGTTATACAGGGTGCAACGTATTCATTTACGTTTGTACCCTGTTTTTTTTCTTTCTGGCAGAGGGTATCTTAGGATCAATAAAAGAATAACTTATAACATTTGGCTGCTTAATTTAAATTTATTTTGTATGATTAAGGAATATAATTTAGACTTTATTCTTAATCCTAGTGCCTCGGGAACTAAATAACTGGGCATATTGATCAACGTAGGAACAAGGCATTGCCTTGTTCCTACGTTGATCTCTTAACTTAACTTTCCCTATAGTCTTTTAATGAGCAGCCATACAAATCTGGACAGACATTTATACAGAACTTGGATCTATTTGATACTATGATATAATTTAATCCGTTACATTTTTATATTTCTCCGTTAAATTACTTCGTATTATGGCTCACTTTATTAATGCTTTTTCACTAAAATAGATTAATTTCCGTATTTCCTGTATGATATTTGCAATGAATATATAAAATATTGTAGTGAATCAACTCAATTGGACTTATTTGGCGGATAATGGAAAGCAGCACTTTGTGGGACTCGCACACGGTGCGGAGACTGGCCACTTAGTAGTTCATTGCAATTCAAAGGTCGTATTGATTGATTTTAAGGTATTTGAAAATGCCTCTTATTCTATTTTTATTGACGAACAACTCTGTAAAATTTCTATTGAAAAGCGAGAAGCACAATACTATTATAGTTTTGAAATAGATATTCAGGCGGATACGCCCCGCAATCGAGCACGCAAAAAACTTGAAAAACAGCACCTACTGCAAAGTATTGCTTTTCTTGGCACACTTGTATTGGTTGTCAGCATTGCTATATTTAGCATTTCACGGTGGACTACCCATCAGGATCAAAAGAATATCTCCGCAAAATTACAGCGGGCAGGCCAACAGATCAGTGCCAGAATTATTGTTCCAAAGGAAGAATCGGTCGATTATGCCAGTTATTATTTTGTCATCAATGGAAAATCTTACGCGACCGCTACTACCTATTCCAGTAAACTGAGTGAATTATTACCCAACGGAATGCCCCTGGAAGAAGGGGACGAATTTTTAGTTACTTATATTCCCGGAAATCCTTCTCTCAATAAAATTGATTACCAGCAACCTACACAGTTTCAAATAAACCGCTATCGGGATCGCGTACTAAACCGGTTAATTAAAAATAATCCAACCGCTGGCCAACAATCTCTTACTTGTTTTCTTGAAATTATTTATAAAGAAAAAGGAATAGAAGGAATGGCCCAACTATTTTTTCAGAAAACCACCTCTTCCAAAAATTCCCGCCACAATCGCCGAACCTTTGAGCAATTATTGCAAGAACCCAATCTGTTAAATACAATTGAAAAAAACTGTGGAGACATTTCTCTTTAGTCTTAGGAGGAAGTATAAAATCGTCGTTTATTTAATCCTCATCCACAAGAACCGCTTCGTAAAGTATTTATCCTTAAAGACCAGCCAATTCCATAGTATTGCGTAACTTCGTACCCTTTAATTAACAGACTTGTTCTATCTGAATTAATCGAACAAAAAACGAGGAAATTTTATTTTGAACGACGCAAAATTATAATGCATTGGAGTATTTAGCGCAACATATCGAGGGCCTTATTTTTACCGCTCCCAATCCCCTGTCCGTTAGGGAGATTCAGGAATGTCTCGAAGAGACTTTCGAAACCCCTTTCCCGGATACGGATATTAAATCGGCGATCAATTCAATTAAAGACCGTTATCAGGAGCATGATTTCTCCTTCGAGGTAGTGGCTGTGAGTGGTGGTTACCAGTTTATGACCAAAGGTGCTTATCACCAGACGATTGGTACTTTATTAAAGCAAACCACTAAAAAGCAACTGTCCCGCGCCGCCCTTGAAACGCTCTCCATTATTGCTTATAAGCAGCCCGTCATCAAGAGTGAAATTGAAAAAATCAGAGGCGTAAGCTGTGACTACGCGATTCAAAAATTGCTCGAAAAAGAATTGGTTGACATCAATGGCCGTAGCGAAGGCCCGGGAAGACCACTATTATATGGTACCAGTGAAAAATTTATGGATTATTTTGGCCTGGAAAGTTTAGGTGAGCTCCCTAAGCCGAAAGACTTCCGTTTACCGGACAATGTGGTTGGTGAGGCTGCACCCATCGAGGAGTCAATGCTCGTAGAAGTAGATGAAGGAAATCATGGTATTCAAATTGGCAACCTTAATATGGCGCCCGTTGTTGTAATGGATATGAAAGGAGAAGAACTGGTCGTCGGCCAACTTGATCCTATTCTGGAAAATGCAGTTGAAGTAATTGTCACGGGGGTTGGACTTTTTGATGAAACGGATTTATCTCCACAAGTTGTACTCCCTGCTCCGCCGATGGAAGGAACGGAAGTTTCTAATACGAAAGCAATTGCCCATACACTCGTAGATCCATTGATGGATGATATTGTAGAAACCTGTATTTCGGTAGCCGCCATTTTTGATGAAGCAATGCCTTCACCAAAAGTAGTTCCATCACTGCCACCCGACGCGGTCTTTACGACTGCAAAAAATGAGGAAGAGTAGTGTTTTAGGAATGAGTTAATAATAAATTAAGACACTATGCTTCCTCTTTTTCCATCACTCTATTTAATCGCCATTCCTTAAATCGATTCTAAATTTTTATTAAAAAATGGAAAATAAAAAACCTTTAGTAAATCGCGTAGCCGGTAGTGGGTTAATTACCATCAATCTGGAAGACTTTTTTCCAAAGGAAGAAGTGGTCGTTTTTGATATAAAGGATTATTTATTCATGGAGTTAATGCTTAAAGAAAAAGATTTTCGAGCGGCACTCAAAGCACACGATTGGGAACAATACAAAGGTAAGCATTTACTTGTTTATTGTTCCACCGATGCCATCGTTCCGGTTTGGGCATTTATGCTCGTGACTGCTTATGCAACGCCTCATGCCAGCTCCATTTTTAATGGCGAATCAGCTTCTTTTTACCAACAGTATTTCTATACTGCTCTGGCAGATTTTAATGGCGAACAATATGAAGGTAAGCGTATCGTTATCAAAGGGTGCAGCAATAAACCCGTTCCTGTCAGTGCTTATGTAGAACTTACCCGTTTACTACAGCCTTACGCGCAAGGCATTATGTACGGCGAACCTTGCTCTACGGTTCCCATCTTTAAACGTCCCCGAAAAATTAAGTCATGAAACCTATTTCCGTTTACTCCATCGTGGTAGCTACTTTTCTAACCTTCGCTCTTTTTGTTTCTTATACACAAGACGATCGGCAAACGACCGAAGCCACCACCACATCTGCTACTGCGGATCTTCCGCAGGTAATTAAGGCTATTTCTCTTAATAAGACGTTTGACCTCGGAGGCGAGGTAGTTCCGACCTACGAAAACTTTGACGTTCGGGAAAGACTTGATCAGGAGTTATTACGAAATGCTTATTATCATTCCAATACCGTTTTGAATATTAAAAAAGCGGCCCGTTTTTTCCCGGTAATTGAGCCGATTCTAGCAAAGCATGGAGTGCCCGACGACCTGAAATATCTGGCCGTTGCCGAAAGTGATTTACGCAATGCCACCTCACCCGCAGGTGCCAAAGGGATTTGGCAATTCATGAAAGCGACGGGCAAAGCCGCCGGAATGGAAATCAACTCCGGAATTGATGAACGTTATCATTTGGAAAAAGCAACCGAAGCTGCTTGCAAAAAATTAAAAAAAGATAAAAGAGAATTTGGATCCTGGACCCTTGCCGCAGCCGCGTACAACATGGGCAATACCCGACTCCGAAAAGATATTGCTACGCAACGCGCCAAGAGCTATTACGACATGAACCTTAGTCAGGAAACCATGAAATACGTTCTGAGAATTGTAGCCATTAAAGAAATTATGTCTCATCCAGAGCAGTTTGGTTTTTACGTAAATAACGAAGATAAGTATACGCCCTTTGACTTTGTTACCACGACTGTCACCAAAACCATTCCCAACCTTGGAGATTTTGCGATTCAAAACGGTACGACTTACCGAATGATTAAATTATTAAATCCCTGGTTATTAGGTAGCAGTCTGCCCAATAGCTCCGGTAGAACATATCAGGTAAAAATTCCCCGACGGTAAAGCAGTCCGATAAAAGAAGTTTGTTTATCTTGGCGTTAGAACCATTCGCAGTATTGCGGATATAAACAAACCACTATGTTTTCTGCTAAAGTTTACCGAAGCCGTCGAGCTGGTCTGACAAAAAAAATGAATACGGGCGTTCTCCTTTTTTTAGGAAATGGCTATAGCCCAATGAACTATAAAGGCAACCCTTACCATTTTCGACAAGATAGTAGTTTTCTTTACTATTTCGGGTTGGATCAACCGGGGCTCGTAGCAACGATCGACCCCGAAGAAGGCAGAACCATTATCTATGGTGATGAACTTACCCTCGACGATGTTGTCTGGACGGGGCCACAACCGACCATTCGATCACTCGCTAAAAAAGTGGGTGTTACAGAAGTAAAAACCAAGGCAGAACTCACCAAATATCTCCAGGCCATTAATCCAATTAACCGTCGGGTTCATTATTTGCCGCCGTACCGGGCGGCTAATAAAATTAAAATTCACGAATGGCTTAATAAACCAATTGGTGCAGTGGAACGAGATTATTCACCCACGCTGGTCACCACCGTTGCCGAACAACGCTCCATCAAACGAGCAGAAGAAATCAAGGAAATGCACGAGGCGGTTAACCTCAGCGCTGCCATGCACCTGTCGGCCATGCGTGCGACCCGTGCTGGCCTGTACGAGTCAGACCTGGTGGCCGCAGCCCAGGGAGAAGCTTTTAAGAAAAATAGTCGGCCGGCCTACGGGATTATTCTAACGGTCAATGGACAGACTTTACACAATCACCATCACGATCAACAACTAAAAAAGGGTCAACTAATTCTGGCTGATATGGGCGCAGAATCTCCGTTGCATTATGCGGGGGATATTACGCGTACTTTTCCGGTATCCCGGAAATTTTCAAAAAAACAAAAAGAAATTTATCAGATTGTACTGGACGCTCAGCTTGCGGTACTGGATGCGCTCAAGCCCGGGATTAGCTATCGCTCTATGCATTTACTCGCGGCAAAAGTAAAAGTAGCAGGACTAAAAAAACTTGGATTAATGAAAGGAGATACGGATGCAGCGGTTGCAGCTGGCGCACATGCATTGTTTTTTCCACATGGTCTTGGACATTTAATTGGGCTGGATGTACATGATCTGGAAGATCTGGGCGAGGACCTGGTAGGCTACGATGAATCGTTCAAACGTAGTAGTCAATTTGGTCTGGCTTATTTACGATTAGGAAAAAAATTAAAGAAGGGCTACGCAATTACTGTTGAGCCGGGCATTTATTTTATTCCTGAACTGATGGATCAGTGGAAAAAAGAAGGTAAATTTTTGGAATACATTGATTATAAAAAAGTAAATGAATATCGTGATTTTGGTGGTATACGAATTGAGGACGATGTGATTATTACCGCGAAAGGGTATCAATTATTGGGTGATCCGATTCCTAAAACTATTACAGAGATTGAAGAGGTGATGAAATAAATTAGTTACCTAGTGCTTCCGGAACTAAATTTCTATGTATAAAGGTTAAGGGCGCTTGATAGATCTGATGGTATGTTTATTTCATGGTGTTTAATAAAGTAATTTAAAATTCATAAATAAACATACTATTTGTAAATAATTGTTAATCAGTTTATTGGTTAATCAGTAGTCGGTCAAATATTAGGGAATCCTGATGTAAGAGCGCACCCAGGATGGTTACGTTCGCATTGCGTACTATGTGACTGATCCACCGATTAACTAATCAACAACTTAGTGCCGAAGGCACTAGTGCCTCATCCCGTATTTAAAATAACATACAACGATGTCCTGCAGACTTGTTCCATTTTTTCTGATTTTATGTTCTGCCTTTGGATGTCAATCTACGGACGACAAGGCTGTAAAGGCGACTAAAAAACTGATGCTTAATTATGCGGCAGGCTATGATACGCTGGATATTTCGGATATAGGCCTTTCGTACCAAAGTAATTTAGAAACCATCGCATTACCAGATACTTTAAATCAGCAAGAAGTATTTTTTCAAACCTATCAAAAAAAAATTGCGAAGATTGACGCAAATTATTTGCCGGAGCGTTTACTAAGGGATTATGAGCTGCTGGATTTCGAAATTTCTTTACAGCTCGAACGGATTCAGCTCGAACGAAACCATCAGACAACGTACAAAAACCGACCAGTCAGTGAAGCAGGAATTTATTTTATACCCAATGGCAAAGCTTGGTACAAATACTACCTCAAACGCTGGTTGATGGCCGATGTAACACCGGAAGAGATCATCGAATTTGGTATGAGCGAAATCCAGTCCGTCCAACGAGATATTCAACAACTACAACGGGATTTGGGATTCAGGAATGATACACTTGCCTTTTATGAGCATTTGAATGAGCCTTTATTTAAAGAAAAAAGTAAAAGAAAAATACAAAGGCTATTCGAAGCAAGACAAGAGATTGTGAAAAAAAACCTTGTCAATTGTTTTAAAAAAATCGATATAAAACCACCCAGCATTGATCAGGGAGATAACCCGGAGTTAAGCAACGTTCCTGCTTATTATAATTCCAAAACAGAGACCTTTTACTATAATATTTTTGAACAACCTTTTAATAAAAGGCTGGTAGACTTACTCTATTTGCACGAAGCCATGCCCGGTCACCATTATCAGATTGAGATTCAGAAGTTGTATCAAGATTCTATTCCTGCCTTTTACAAGCATCTAAAGCAGCGTGTTTATCAGGAAGGCTGGGCCGCTTATGTAGAAGAATTAGGAGAAGAGATGGGTTTGTACCGTACGTTATACGATTTGATGGGCAAGTATGAATGGCATCTTGTCCGTTCGGTACGGGTAGTTTTGGATGTAGGACTAAATTATCAGGGTTGGAGCGATGAAAAAGCGTTGGTATTCTGGAAAAACAATATTAACAACCAGGGAGATATTGCGATGCGGGAAATAAATCGAATGCGACGTTGGCCCGCGCAAGTGATTACGTATAAATATGGTGCTGCCAGAATACTGGATAAGCGCAGAGCAGCTAAATTGAAAGGAGGATTTAACTTAAAGGATTTTCATCAGGAAATTTTATCCCGTGGTGCTATTTTCTAACGTTTTTGGAATTATTTTTTCTTCCACAAAATACATATCTACCGATCCTTTATTTTTGGCAACAATACCACCACGGTATTGGCATCTGTAAAACGCTTTCACATGTTTATAGGTAACATCCGAAATATTGATCCGTCCATCTTCGCCGCTGCTTTCCATTCTACTGGCCAGGTTAACTGTATCTCCCCATATATCATAAGCGAATTTTTTCTTTCCAACAACTCCCGCGATTACCTTTCCGGTGTGAATACCGATTCGCATTCCCCAGTATTTTCCTCCTTCATTTTCTCTTGTTCTACGTCGATCATGGATATATTTTTGCATCGCTACCGCCGCATTGACCGCATCTATCGGATTGCTTTTATTGGTCGCAGGAATACCTCCGGCACACATGTAAGAATCCCCGATTGTTTTAATCTTTTCCATATTATTCTGCTCCATGATCTCATCAAATTTCATAAAACAAATATTAAGTTCCTTGATTAATTCGTCGGGGTTCATCTCTTCCGCCGCAGAAGTAAATGAGCTAAAATCAGAAAAAAGAACAGATACCATTTCGTAATTTTTAGGGATGGCCACACCGGTCTCTTTCAATTCACGGGCAGTTTCTGCGGGTAGAATATTTAACAAAATCTCCTCTGCCTTTTGCCGTTCCTCTTCCACTTGCTGGTGACTTTTTTCAATTTCAACTTTCTGGTTTTCAATTTGCTCATTCTGCTGAGCTAATTTCTGATTGGCTTTACGCGAATAGAAAAGACCCGCAAGAATCATCAATAATATTAAAAAACCAATTCCAGACAAAATATAAATAGTTTCTAATTCGCCTTGCCTTTTTTCAATATTCAGACGATCCAATGCTTGTTGCTGTGTCAGTAAATTCTTGTCCTTGGTCAATAAATCTTTGTCCTTTTTCAGTACATCGTTTTCTCTGAAAAGACTTTGTTGTTTAAGCCTTTCAAGTTCTTCCTTTTGTCGCAATTCCCCGATTGCTCGTTCTTTCTGTTCCGTCTCCAAACGCTGAGCGGTTAGTCGCAAAGTCTGTTCGGTACGTTCTGTTTCCAGGACTTTATTTTTTATCTCTGCTTCCTGAATTGCCCGTTCCTGTTGCAGCTGAATGAGTTCACTCTCTTTGGTTTTATTTTCGAGTTGTAACTTTTCGGATTCCAGGAAAATCTTGTCCTTTTCCAGGTTCAGCTGACTGATCATCAGTTTTTGAATATCCTGTTGCACCATCACCAAACGCATTTCTTTTTCCGAGCGATTAAGTAGAAATTGTTGCTGAAGTAAGTCCTGCTGACGCTTTCGATCTTCCAATAAGAATGAGTCCCGAAGGGTCAGGTGGCGTTGATAATAGTCAAGCGCAGATTCATACTGGTATAATTTTTCATCGATACTTCCTGCGCTAGCGTAGATGTCTGTCAGTAGTTTTTGGTTGTTATTTCTAGTCGCAATTCTCTGTGCTTCGTCAATGGACAACTTAGCATTATAAATATCATTTCCATTGAGATAAATAACGGCTAGTGTATAGACCAAGCTGGCCATTTCCCGATTGGGATCTCCACTTTTCCGCAATACTTTTTCTGCCTGGCGGAGAAAATCGATTGCCTTACCGGAGCGTTTTAGATTGTGATATGTGATACCGATGTTGGTCA
>Ga0114956_1001127_pt1 | contig 20788 bp, 20 predicted proteins | sample MaitaG_FD_87304 | JGI IMG/M metagenome (GOLD analysis project Ga0114956, IMG submission 87304) | Marine algal microbial communities from Maine, USA - Maine_Asex2 metaG | ecosystem: Host-associated > Algae > Red algae > Unclassified | place: Maine, USA | collected 2015-01-05
CAGAAAATTTTGCAGTGTAGCGGGCAAATAACTTGATTTCGCGGTAAAACTACCGCATCTAACGCGTCTCACTTCACCACTAATTGCATGCGATTAATGGCAATGTATTGTTTAAATTCATTAGCCAGAGCGCAGCGTTAGCGCTCATGGAGTTTGTTATGCGATGTTCGGTCTCTTCTGTACGACAAATGGGTTCGGTTTGTTTATTCACTCTGCTTGCAGCTTGTCAGCCAGTGTCCGATTCTACGCCGAAATCTACAGCGCAAACATCAACCAGTGGGCTACTCGGTCATTGTCAGTCGGCTAACAATACAGGCACTAACTGCAATACAACCAATAATCAACTCACTCAAAATAATCAAATAAGCACTGGCCCAAGTGATAAGGAACTGCTCGATCAATCTTTGAGAACAGCACTTAATGGTCAATCGGGTGGACTGGGGTTGAGTGCATTTATGTTGCCCGATAGTGATGACTACGCCTCTATACCTCAAGACCCGTCAAACCCGATAACCGCGGAAAAAATTGAACTTGGCAGAATGTTTTTTCATGACAACCGTTTTGCGTTAAATGGGTTATCTGATCAATCGCCAAGCTGGTCTTGTTCGACTTGTCACACCGTTGCAAATGGGTTTAAACCCGGAATTTCACAAGGTATTGGTGAAGGTGGTGAAGGTGTGGGAGCTGATCGTCGCCTGTCTATCGGATTCGACCCATTAGCAGCAGATCAAGCCACTAACAAACCGGACATGCAACCCATTGCAGTGCCTTCCATTTTGAATGTCGCTTTTCAGGAAGTTGTGTTGTGGAATGGACAACTTGGCAACGCCTCAAATGGGCTGGCCAATAGCGGACTACCAAACCATATAGTTGTACCAGAGGCCTTCCCGTCGAGCGTGAACTCTCATCAATTGGCCGGTATTGAATCCCAGGCTATTGCCGGACAAACGGCTCACCGCCTGCGCTTCACAGAAAACTCCCCGCTACAAAACCTGGCGAGCTATCGAACTATGTGGAACGCAGCTTATCCTGGTGGAAGTACAGATATAGCTGAAGATGTAGGCAAGGCTATTGCGGCTTTTGAAAGGACGGTTTACGCTAACAAAGCACCATTCCAACGCTGGTTGCGTGGTGACACCGATGCCATGAACGAATCAGAGCTTGCCGGTGCAAACCTGTTTTTTGGCAAAGCCGGATGTTCAGGCTGTCATCAGGGTCCTGCTTTAAGCTCTGCACAGGGTGCGAGTGAGAGCGACATGTTCTTTGCGCTGGGACTAGCCGATTTTGATAATAACAAAGTTGCCATTCATGGCCACATTGCAGATGAGGCGCGGCTCGGTCGAGGTGGCTTCACGCAAAATCCAAGTCAGAACTACCAATTTAAAGTGCCACAGCTGTACAACCTTGCTGACGCAGATGTTTTTGGTCATGGTGCGAGCCTGGCATCAATCAAAGCAGTTGTTGAATATAAAAACAAAGCTGAACCACAAAATGCCGAAGCATTGTCAAACATCGACTTTCGTTTTCAGCCTCTGAACCTGAGCATCCGCGAAGTGAATGAACTGACTACGTTTCTAACTACTGGTTTATACGATCCGGATTTGGCTCGTTACCTTCCTGCACAGTTGCCACGATAGAATCTAAGTGCGAGCTTATTAAAGTGCGAGCGAATCAATGCTAACCTTACCTGCGTCAAGCAAGCTGGCGAATTGCTCTACGTCAGCTTGAATTGCTTGTTTTAAAGGCGTGTGTGGAACAGTTCCTAACAAGTTTCGCAACCTTGAGTCGTCAAAGTCTGTCGGAAACGGCAACGGGTTGTTCTGTTCGAAAGTAATCTTTGATTCGGGGTATAGCTGCTTGAGCAGAGCAACAAACTCAGCTACTTCGATAACGTCGTTTCGCACATTATATACATCGCCGCCCTGATGTTCTACCAAAGTACTGTTGATAAACATACGCGCGATATCGTCAGCGTGTTGCATTGTTATAGGTCCGTCGAACCGAATATGGAATGGTTTATTTGCAGCTATAGCCAACGTAGCTTTAGCCAGATCGGCCGTCATTCCCTGATCTCGGCACACACCATAGACGGTGTAGGGTCGAAGCCCAACACTACCCACTTGCCAGTCTTGCCAATAGACTTTTGCAGTATTTTCATTGGCTGTTTTGTAAACACCGTATAGATTATTGGGTATGGGCAGGTCTGCATCGTTGAGCTGGCGTGCCGGGTAATTTTCAGCAGCACCCATAACGCCCACTGAACTTGCGTAACTCAAACCGCGTATGTTGAATTGCCTCGCCGCTTCAAATATGTTCACGGTACCAACAACATTGACCGACGCACCCAGCGACGGATTGGCCCGACAGAATGGGATTTGCAAACCCGCCAGGTGAATCATGTGCGTTGGTTTATGTTGCTCTACAAGTTGATTGACAGCCTGACTATCGGTAACGTCGAGTTTTTCCCAAGTGATTGTTTCGATCTCCTGATCGGACAACAATAATCTGGGTCTGGTTACCTCTGTGTCAAGATCGGTAGCAATGATGTTTGCGCCATCTGTCACCAGATTTCGAAGAATCCAAGCGCCGATACACCCCATAGTGCCAGTGATCAAAAAAGTATTTTCGTTTGCAGACATGGATGAACCAGCTCTCGATGCTAATTGAATGACCTAAAGTCAATAACGCCCTACACTAACCTTCGCCCAATCCACCGTCAACCGGACATTCAGCCTGTCAGAGATCACTTTGCATCACACCCTCCTTCACTGGTATCTGAGAAAAAAACGCCTGTGCGCCATGCCAGTCAAGTGCATGGCGCGCTGACAAACCTGAACCGGCCCTAAAAACAGGTATTATTATCAGTACGGCAACACGCTCGTGCGCGTTTGAGGTGGCCAAATTTCAGCCAATGCGGTAACGTTGGACGGCTTTTCTGGCACTCGGCACAGAGCGCCAACCTTAACCGCAAGACACCCATGACAACTGATACGCCCATCGCCTTCCGCGACCTTAATTTGAACCAGAGCGTGCTTAAAGCACTCAATGACGTCGGATATGAAACGCCCTCTCCAATTCAGGCGCAGACCATCCCGATGATGCTTGATGGCACTGATCTGGTTGGCCAGGCTCAAACCGGAACCGGTAAAACGGCCGCTTTTGCTTTACCGATACTCTCTAATATGACCCTGTCCACCAAACCGGTTCAGGTTCTCGTGCTGACGCCCACGCGTGAACTGGCCATTCAGGTTGCTGAGGCATTCCAGAAATACGCCAAACACATGAACGGTTTTCATGTTCTACCCATCTATGGCGGACAAGACTATCAAACCCAGCTGCGAGCACTGAACCGCGGTGTGCACGTGGTCGTTGGAACTCCGGGTCGGGTCATGGACCATATGCGACGCGGCACGCTCAAGCTCGACGCTTTAACGACTCTGGTACTTGACGAAGCCGACGAAATGCTGCGTATGGGTTTTATCGATGACGTTGAATGGATACTTGAAAAAACACCTGCTAAGCGGCAGATCGCATTGTTCTCTGCAACGATGCCCACGCAAATAAGACGTATAGCAACCAAGTACCTGGATAAACCTGAACACGTTACGGTCAAAAGCACGACCAGTACCGCCAACACGATACGACAACGATTCTGGTCCGTTAGCGGCGCGAAAAAACTCGATGCGCTAACACGCATACTCGAAGCAGAACCATTCGATGCCATGCTTGTATTTGTACGAACCAAAACTTCAACGGTCGAGCTTTCTGAAAAACTTGCCGCTCGAGGCTATGCATGTTCACCATTGAATGGAGACATCCCACAAAATCAGCGTGAACGGACCGTTGAAAATTTAAAGAAAGGCAAGCTTGATATTATCGTTGCTACCGACGTAGCTGCACGAGGCTTAGACGTGCCGCGTATCAGTCACGTAATTAATTACGATATTCCTACTGACATAGAATCGTATATTCATCGAATCGGTCGAACCGGGCGTGCCGGACGTCATGGCGATGCTATTTTGTTCGTAGCTCCACGCGAACGACGACTACAGTTTGCTATCGAAAAAGCCACTGGCAAAACCATCGAACCAATGGATTTACCCAGCAATGAACTCATCAATGAGCGACGCATAAAGCGATTCAAGCAGCGCATCACTGACACATTGTCCAACGGTGATCTCTCGTTTTTTGAAGAGTTGGTAGATTCTTATCATAAAGAGAACGATGTGCCGCACGAAAAAATCAGCGCAGCACTTGCTCAACTTATGCAGGGCGATACCCCTTTTCTGTTCTTGAACAAACCGCCACGCAAATCCCGAGATAATGAGTCACGTGAAAACCAGCCACGTGAGAAGCACCTTGAGCGCGATGCAAGAGCGACACAAAATCGTCAACGCAGCCATGGCGCATCAGATGATGCAGCGGCATTTGCAAAGGAATTCAAATCACCTAAGCAACGACCCATTCACCGGCCGGTAGAAAAAGGTATGGAGCGGTTTCGATTGGAAGTCGGTTCTATCAACGATGTAAAGCCTGGAAATATAGTGGGTGCCATTGCTAATGAAGCTGGCATAGACAGCCAGTACATCGGACAAATTGTGATTGAGTCAGACCATAGCCTTATCGATTTACCAGAAGGCATGCCTAAAGAGATATTCGCCGATTTAAAGAAAACCCGCGTTTGTGGTGTGCCACTGCGGTTATCCAAGTTAAAAGATTCGGGCAGTCGACCTCCCAGGTCAGCTGCATCAAAAGGCCGTAAGAAAGACGTCAAGTCGAAACCAAAAGTTAAAAAGAAGAAGAAAACCAAAGAGAAGCATCCGGCCTGACATCAACGATATCTGTCGTAATAGGTTAGGTCGTCGATCAGTGGCGGGGTTACACTAAGAACCTGATAATAAGCATTGCGAGTCTGTGGACATGAAACCGAAACATCCAGTTACCGGTAGTTGCCTATGTGGAAAAATCGACTTTAAAGTTGATGAGCTAACCAGGGATGTAGTTATGTGTCATTGCCAACAATGTCGCAAGCAAACCGGACATCTGGTCGCAGCTTCTCGCGTGGATGACAGTGCGTTGCACTTGACTGGTGAAGAGCACCTGACCTGGTTCGCCGCCAGCAAGGACGCAAAACGGGGTTTCTGCAAACACTGCGGTTCAATACTTTTTTGGAAGAGCAACGATACAGAAACTACGGCTATTATGGCTGGCTCGCTTGAAAGTCCAACCGGACTTAAAACCAGCGCACACATCTTTACTGAATTCAAAGGCGACTACTACGACATCTCAGACGGTTTACCGCAACATGAAGCCTCTGACCGCTAATACTCGACTGACCAACAAGTCTATTGTATAACTGCAATTGTTAATAAGTTCGGATTTCGGTTATGACTATATTACTGTTTGATGCTGGCGGAGTTCTGATCGAACTGGGACCGCCGCCTATAAAAACGCAATGGCTGCCACCCGACCAAACACTTGATGACGTTTGGAGCAACTGGATAAGCATGGATGCCGGTCGCAAATTTGAATCGGGTCAGACAAGTGCGGTTGAATTCGCACAAGAGATGATCAGCACACTCGAATTGAAGACAGATACCGAATCCTTTATAGAACACTTTCGCGCCTGGCCTGTTGCGCCCTTTGCAGGCACCCGTGAATGGTTATTAGACATTTCAAACTCCTTTCACACAGCCATGCTGTCCAATACCAATGAATTACATTGGCGCAGAATGAAAGATGAAATGGGCCTCGGCGATGTGCTGAACGATTATTTCCTGTCTCACAAAATGGGGCTGGTCAAACCAGACAGAGAAATATTTGACAAAGTCGTATCCCTGCTCAATACGTCGCCGGCTGAGATCGTGTTCTTTGATGACAATCAAAAAAACATCGACGCGGCAAAAGCCGTAGGGATGCGCGCCGTATTGACGCAAGGTGCAGAACAGTTACGCAAAGCTGTTCAGGACTTGTCCTGATCAACTTCAAAGTCAACCAGCCAAAGCCAGCTAATCAATCATCTGTGTCAGCCGTTCACGGCAATTTAATCCGTTAAGGGTGTTGCAGCGACAGCACTTTCGTAATAACCTGCTTGTGCCTGGTGGAGCAAACCACCAATAACTAGAGGTTATACCGTGAACGATACAGCTACCGGCTTCGCAGACAAGCCGCGCGTGCGTCCAGCTGACGCCCGCTTTTCATCTGGCCCGTGCAGAAAGCACCCTGGCTGGAACCTATCCTCCCTGAACACAGAGCATCTCGGTCGCAGCCATCGTGCCGCGCAGCCGAAAGCATCGCTGAAATCAGCCATCGACAGATCGGCAGCATTGCTAAACCTTCCTGAGAACTGGAAACTCGGCATTGTCCCAGCATCCGATACGGGTGCATTCGAAATGGCGATGTGGTCATTACTTGGCACCAGAGCCGTGGATGCCATGGTTTGGGAAAGCTTTTCTGCAGATTGGGCAAAAGATCTCGGCACTTTAGGTTTGCCCGGATTGAACGTCCACGAAGCGCAATACGGCAAACTACCGTCACTCACCGCCGCCTCGCCTCAAAACGACATCGTGTTTGTTTTCAATGGCACGACCAGTGGCGTCCGTGTACCTGATCTTGACTGGATTGCCGATGATCGCGAAGGGCTTGTTCTGTGTGATGCAACCTCTGCAGCCTACGCTATGCCAATTGACTACAACAAGGTTGACGTACTGACTTGGTCATGGCAAAAAGCGTTGGGCGGTGAAGCAGCGCATGGCATGTTGGCACTTAGTCCAAGAGCAGTTGAAAGACTCGAAACAGCACCCGCTTCCCGTGCACTACCAAAAATATTCACACTAACCAAAAAAAATGAGTTGATTAGCGGCATTTTTTCAGGCGCAACAATAAACACACCAAGCATGCTGGCAGTCGCAGACCTGCATTCGGCTTTGGATTGGGCCGATGCAGTTGGAGGCTTGAGTGGGTTACACAAACGCTCAGCTGCAAACTTTACAGCAATGGACAAATGGGTCTCCACCAGTGAGTGGATAGACTGGTTAGCCGTTGATGCGAATACTCGTTCGAACACATCCATGTGCTTACAGATAACCGCTGATATATTTCAGAGCCTGGATATGGATGCACAACAGGCCGCTGTGAAAACCATGGTTGGCTGGCTCGCTGAAGAAGGCGTCGCGTTCGATATCGCTAACTATAGAAGCGCACCTCCAGGCTTTCGAGTTTGGGGTGGTGCAACTGTTGATGCCACCGATATTGAAGCATTAACACTCTGGCTCGACTGGGCCTTTGATCGTTTGAAATCCACTGTTCTGACTGCCGAGGTGCACAATGTCTAAACCACGCGTTCTAATTTCCGATTCAATGTCCTCACTTGCTGTAAACGTATTTGAAGAACGTGGCGTTGAGGTTGTGCAATCCGCCAAACTTTCAGTCGAGGAACTGATGGACACCATTGGCGATTTCGACGGGCTTGCCATTCGCTCCGCGACCAATGTCACCCCGGAATTGCTGGAAAAAGCCAAAAAATTGAAAGTGGTCGGACGCGCTGGCATCGGTGTTGATAACGTAAATGTACCAGCATGTACCGCTTGCGGTGTTGTGGTTATGAATACACCGTTCGGCAACGCCATAACCACCGCCGAACATGCGATGGCCATGATGCTCTCACTGGCTCGGCATATCCCTCAAGCCAGTCAATCCACTCACGATGGTAAGTGGGAAAAATCCAAATTCATGGGTATAGAGCTAACCGGCAAGCATCTGGGGATTATCGGCGCTGGTAACATCGGTTCTATTCTGGCGTCCAAGGCTATCGGTTATGGATTGCATGTAATAGCCTACGACCCTTTTCTTACAGAAGATAGAGCACAAACTCTTGGTGTAGAAAAAGTTGAGTTGGATGAATTACTAAAACGCAGCGACATTATATCGTTGCATGTGCCAAAAACTCCGGACACAGCCAACATCATAGACGCATCTGCACTGAACAAAATGAAAAAAGGCTCCTTGTTAATTAACTGCGCTCGTGGCGGACTTGTCGACGAACTTGCTTTGAAGGTCGCACTCGAATCAGGCCATTTAAGAGGTGCCGCATTGGACGTTTATGCAGAAGAGCCTGCCAAAGAAAATATCTTGTTCGGTATGCCAAATGTCATCTGCACCCCCCACCTGGGTGCATCCACATCAGAGGCACAAGAAAAGGTAGCAGTTCAGGTAGCAGAACAGATGAGCAATTATCTTCTAACCGGAGCTATAACCAACGCACTGAATGCACCGAACCTGAGTGCAGAAGAAGCACGTCAACTTAAACCATACCTGAACCTTGCCACAAAACTGGGTTCATTCATTGGGCAACTGACTAGTGACCCTATTAAAAAACTGACTATCACCTACGCAGGAGATGCGGCTAGTTACAATACTGAACCACTAACAACAGAGGTATTAAAATCCTTGCTATCACATCACAGTGCAACGGTAAATTCCGTTAACGCTCGTGAGGTCGCTAGAGAGCGAAACATTACTGTTGTTGATGCAAAAAATGACGGTAACGATGAATACCAATGCCGTATAACGGTTGCCATTGAAACAGAGAAAATGCAGCGCACCATAGCCGGCACGCTCATCGGCAACAAACCTCGCGTCATTGATGTAAAAGGGATTTCACTGGAATCTGAATTGGGTGAGCATATGCTTTACATAACCAACGATGATACGCCAGGTGTTGTTGGCGCCATTGGTACAATGGCTGGCGACAAAGGCATCAACATCGCCAACTTACATCTTGGCCGACGCAACGATAAACCCAGTGCCATCGCACTGTTAGAAGTAGATGCCGTTGTAACTCAGGAAGAGCTGGACGCGCTGCGAGCCATTCCCAGCATCAATGATGTGCAGTACCTTAACTTCCCTGTCGGCTAGGTTCCTTAAAACTGAGTATTCTGCGGCATTTCCGATGAGGTGCCGTAGACCTTTGAGCCTACTCTCCCTATCCTTTCGTATGATTTCAGGCCATCATTGTTACTATGCGTACAGTAGTTTGTTACCGTGGTAGCAAGCATCCGCACTCATGTCCATCTCAACCGGAGTACCTCATTTGATCATTAAGAAAAATCACCTAACCACGGGCTCAGCAATTCTAGCGCTGGCACTTCTTTCGGGCTGTAGCAGCAGCAGCGACAACAGCACACCAGCGTCCGACCAGGCTAACAATCTGGAACTCAATGTTCAGGACGATGATGATGATGATGTTGCACCTGTGTTAGTAACACCTGATGATGATACTGAGACAGTAGCGCCTGATGACACTGAGACAGTGACACCTGATGATGATGCTGAGACAGTGACACCTGATGATGACGCTGAGACAGTAACGCCTGATGATGACGCTGAGACAGTAACGCCTGATGATGATGCTGAAGTAACAACACCTGACGACGACGATGAACAGAATGTTATTACCGAACCGGTGCCTGAGCCGATTAACCCTACAGGAATAATTTCAAGTGTGGCAGTTGGTACAACGCAAGGTCAATTCTTTGCTGGTTCTCCTCCAGAGGCAACGGGCGCTATAACGCTTAATCCTATAACTGAAGACGAATTGCCAACTCGAATTATCAGCGGTGGTTCCACTCAAATTCCAGTTACCGCAAATGCACCATTCTCCACCGTCTACATTGTTTCAGACGATGAAGGATATTTTGTTGTGAATCTACCGGCTGAAACCACTGAAGCTGATGTCATCGTCTCATACAGCACACTACAACTAGACGGTGATGAAGCACAGATAAACGCACAAGTACAAAGCGCTGGTGGTGATGTCAGTGAAGAGCAATCACTTGCTGTAACCAGCTTGATAGTTGGAACGGGCGATCTGCAGGTAAGTGTGAGTTGGGATACGCTCAGCGATGTTGATTTGTACCTGACAGAACCAAATGGCGATATCATTGACTTCTTCTTTGACACCTCTGCTGCCGGAGGCGAACTTGATCTGGATAGCAACGCCGCATGCTTTCTTGACGGGATCAACAATGAAAACATCACTTATGAGAATGTAGTTCCGCCAACCGGGGAGTACATTGTTGAACTTGATTACTACTCTGCGTGTGACGTCACTGGCCCGACCAACTACGTTGTTACCATTCGCATTAACAATCAGGTCGAAACTTTTCAAGGTTCATTCGTTCCCGGTGGTGATACTTTTGCCCGGATAACAACTTTCGAAATTCGATAAAGTTATAACTGCAAGAAAACCGCAGCATATGCACTTAATATGCTGCGGTTTTTTAATTCTGTTTAAAAAGGCTGTTAAAGGCTTTCTCGCCTTTTATACTAAACTTAATGATGCGACTGTCAGCGTCGCGTTTCACCCACCTCTTGTTTTCGAATTGAGTCAGTAGTGCCCTGCCCAGGCTTCCAGCCAGATGAGATCGGCGTTCGCTCCAGTCCAGACATTCCCTACACAACGGTGCTCTTGATAGCTGCAAAATATCAAGATCGATACCGAATTCCCGTATGAAGCTTTGACCATTTTTGGACAGTGTCAACGATCCATTTTTCAGCAACAAATAACGGCTTACAACCAGACTGTCGTAAAGCTGAATGCCCTTGTTACCGGCTAAATGGTTATAGCAAACTCGTGCGTTACGCATCGCAGCATCACGCGGACCTGTCATAGTGTTCAGTGAATTATCTTTTGCGCTAAGGCCCATTAATGTCTCTAGCAACGAGGCAACCTCTGCACTGGCCAACGCAAAATACTTATGACGCCCCTGTTTTCGCAAGATGAGCAAGCCGCCCGCTTCCAGTTTAGCCAGATGGGATGTCGCCGTTTGCGCTGTTACACCTGCTTCTCTGGCAAGTTCTGAGGCGGTCAGTGCTTTGCCATGCATCAACGTTGAAAGCATGCGTGCGCGCGTGTTATCTCCCAACAACGCGCCCAGTTTTGCAATATTCGGTGTGCCGTCCATAGTTCGATCGTAGCCGAAGCATTCTTGTCAGTCAATACGGCATACTCGTCCCTGATTACTGCAAGAAACCCTGAGAAACGAGGCCCACATGTTGACATGCATCATTCGCTATCAAATCGATCCAACGAAAAAATCGCAATTCGAACAATATGCTCAGAACTGGGGTGAGGCGATACCTCGGTGCGGTGCTGACCTGGTTGGCTACTATGCGCCGTGCGAAGGGTCAACCACGCTGGCATACGGAATCTATAACATTGGCAGTCTAGCTGACTATGAGCAATACCGAGCGCGCTTATCACAAGACCCGGTTGGCCGCGAAAACTACAAATTTGCTCAACGCGAAAAGTTCTTATTACGCGAAGATCGCACTTTTGTGACCTTGGCATCAGCACCGCACGGCAAATTGATCACGCCATGACCAGAAGTTCTGCGCGGATCGCGCGTTCCGCTTGCATCAACCAAGAATCTACGGCAATCTATAGGCATTATTTACCTATTCGCGATATATTCGTAAATTATGCAGGAATCTGCACTCGTCTTGGCCTTTACGCTGATCAGCACTGGCAACCCTGATCTGTTCGAAATTATCGGCCTGTCACTGCGGGTCAGTATTGTTTCGGTCTTTTTCTCGCTATTGCTGGGTTTGAGCCTGGGGGCTAGCCTGGCCGTTAGCCGATTTCGTGGTCGCCAGGTCCTGACGATACTCATTAACTCAATGATGAGTCTGCCTCCGGTCGTTGTTGGCCTGCTCGTCTATCTCGCATTGTCTCGCTCAGGACCACTAGGCTGGCTGGGATTGCTTTACACACCAACGGCGATGATCATTGCGCAAACTTTATTGATCACACCGTTGGTCGCCGCATTGTCGCGCCAAGTGATCGAAGATCTTTTTGTAGAATACAAAGAGCAGTTTCAGTCACTGCGACTAACACAGTCACAGCAGATAAACGCACTGTTATGGGATTCACGTTATTCACTGCTAACGGTAGCATTAGCAGGGCTTGGACGATCACTATCTGAAGTGGGTGCTGTGATAATTGTTGGCGGCAATATTGATCACCTCACCAGAGTTATGACAACGGCTATTGCACTTGAAACATCTAAAGGAGATTTGCCGCTCGCCCTGGCATTAGGCTTAATTCTGCTCACCATGGCACTGATGATTAACGCGCTCCTCGCAACCATAAACTTCAGTGCAAAGCGACAAGCCTATGCTTAGTGCATCTTGCCAGACACAACTCGAGTTGGTAAACATCGCGTTCCATGTTAATGGCAAAGCATTACTTACCGATGTCAACTTATCAATTACAGAATCAGGCGTAACCGCTATCATGGGATTCAACGGTGCTGGTAAAAGTGTGCTGCTTAAAATTATGCACAGCATACTCAAGCCAGAATCGGGCTCGGTGCTGTGGGGTCAACAACCCTGCAATGCACATCACCTGCAATCGCAGGCAATGGTGTTTCAAAAACCCGTTCTTCTCAAACGATCAACTAAAGCCAATATAGATTTCGTATTGAAGCAACGCGATGTAAAGCATTTTGAGCTGCGTGATCAATTGCTTGAACGCGTGGGTCTCACAGCTAAAATGCGACAGGCAGCCAGAGCGCTTTCTGGTGGTGAACAACAACGACTCGCACTAGCCCGGGCATTGGCCTGTGAACCGAAAGTGCTGTTTCTGGATGAAGCAACGGCAAGCCTTGACCCTGCATCAACCGCGATAATCGAACGCATTGTCACCGAACAAGCACAAGCCGGTACCAAAATAATAATGGTCACACACGATGCAGCTCAGGCTGCGCGACTATCGCAACAAGTCGTTTTTATGGATGCAGGCTCTGTGGCTGAACAATCACATAGTCACAATTTTTTTACAAACCCGACATCAGAAGCTGCAAAAGCTTATCTGGATGGTCAGATTTTTATCCCGACCTAATCAACGGACTCCACAGATGAAGAGCTTGTTTCACAAAGCCATCGCACTAAGTTTGTTTTCGATACTCGTATCCACGACATCACTTTCGCATGCAAAAAAATCTACGGTACTAGTGCAGTCAACGACATCGACCGCTAACTCAGGTTTTTACGATTATCTTCTACCTCATTTTGAACAACAAAGCGGAATAACGGTGAATGTTGTTGCGGTCGGGACTGGCCAGGCAATCCGCAATGCACGCAACTGCGACGCCGATGTACTGCTGGTACACGCAAAGTCTGCTGAAGACGCATTTGTTGCTGATGGATTTGGAGACACTCGATTTGAATTAATGTACAACGACTTTGTCATCATTGGACCATCATCCGATCCGGCCAGCATACGCGGCATAAACAATGTTCAGCTCGCTTTGCAAAAAATTGCAGATGTAAGTGCACTATTCGCATCTCGTGGAGATGACTCTGGAACGCACAAGAAAGAGGTATCACTGTGGCGACAAACCAAAGTCGATATCGATCAGGCTGGCAGATCGTGGTATCGATCAACCGGGTCAGGTATGGGCGCTACCATAAACACAGCGATTGGGCTTGGTGCGTACACCATAACCGACCGCGCAACCTGGATAAGTTTCAAGAACAAAAGCGATTATGAAATTGTGCTCGAAGGCGACCCGGAGTTATTTAATCAATACGGCGTTATTCTGGTAAGTGCGAACAAATGTCCATCGGTCAGTAGCGAAGCCGGACAACAATTTATTGACTGGTTGTTATCGGATCATGCGCAAAGTCTAATCGGGCAATTCAGTATCGATGGACAACAACTGTTTTACCCGAACGCGGACTAGCCATGTCTGACTACCTAACAACCAGCGAAGTTGCGCAGTTACTCCGTATTAAAGAGCGAAAGGTGTACGATCTTGCATCATCAGGCCAGCTACCTTGTAACAAGGCAATAGGCAAACTGCTTTTTCCGCGCGAACAGATCAATGCCTGGCTGGCGAGCAACGCTGAACACTCGATTGAACCACTGACTGCGAGACCAGCGGTTTTTCTAGGCAGCCATGATCCGTTGCTGGAATGGGCATTGCGCGAATCGCGTTGCGGTCTGGCTATGCTGTTTGACGGTAGCACTGATGGATTGCAGCGTTTTACTGCACGTGAAGGAGTTGCAGCTGGACTGCATATTCATGAACACAGCAGCCAAACATGGAATGTCCATGCCGTTAAACAATTTTGTGCTCAAACTCCTGTGGTACTGATGGAATGGGCACTTCGAGAACGGGGCTTGATCGTATCGTCAGATCATATAGACAAAGTAACAGCGATTGATGATCTCGCCGGTCTGCGGATAGTACGACGGCAACCAGAAGCCGGCGCACAGCTACTTTTCGAACAACTGATAGATCAAAGCACACTCAACAAAGATTCGATCAACTATGGTGAGGCTGTCAGAACCGAAGCCGATATTGCCGCTGCAATAAATTCAGGCGTCGCTGATACCGGATTTGGTTTGGCATCGGTAGCAGCTAGTTACAATCTACATTTTGTGCCGTTGGTACAAGAACGATTCGACTTAGTAATTGATCGACAACACTACTTTGAAGAGCCCATGCAATCTCTGCTGAGCTTTTGCAAAAGCGAGCGGTTTGGCCAGCATGTTGGTACGCTAGCCGGCTATGATGTAACGGGCCTGGGCAAGGTTCGTTTTAATAGCGCAGCAATCTAACTATCAATCCGGGCAGCAGATCAGAATATTCCGAAGATCTTTCTGCGCTTGTGTATTACCGACGCTGGAATCTCCTGTGCTGGAGCTGGCAGCAGTGATTGCGCAATTTCAACCTGTCTTGCCCAAAATCGATCTTTGTCATCAAGCCGGCGAGCCTGATCGGCAATCAACGCTCGCTGATCGGCCAGTTGCTTCTCCATAAGCCGATTAGTTTTCTCGAGTAATTCCTTATTCCATTCGAGTTCGCGAACCAAAAGCTCAACAGTACCATTGTGTTCAGATACTGGTCTTGAAAAGACTGGCTGAGATTTAGCGGCGGTTTTCTTTACTTCACGAATCTTTAAATTGGCAAGTGGTTGCAAATTCGGGTAAACGCGAATCAACTCGCTAATAGCAATACCCTCAGGCATACGCTTCATTTCACCACTATCAATTTTCTCGTATATTGCTTGCTGCGTTACACCAGCCATGCACGAAGCATCCATTACACTTAACACGGTCATTGAATATCATTCCCCACTTACTAATTCACAGCCCAACAGACATAAGCCTTCCAGACGCCAGATCGAGTCAGAATAACCATCGACCGAGCGTATATAAAGCATAGCTGCGTATCGTCAAGCGTCCAGTGCCAAATACTCTGTTGTCCAGGGGGTGCTTACGAATGAGCGAAAATTCACCAGATTATGCAGTGCGCCTTTAATATTATGTTAAATAGCTGATGTAAGAGCCGGCCACGTTGCAGGTCCGTAACCAAGTGGATAGTTCTTTTAAGCCCTGTACTTTCTTGATTTTGTATAGCTAACAGATTAAGAGTAATCAGCTATGGCTAAAAATCAACGAAATCACATATAAAACCATCTTCCTCGATACCAGCGCCAGCATTCATACTAAGTTCTCTCGCAAAGTGTTCTTCGGTTACTAATTCACTATTTCTATAGGTGTTAAATACCCTTAAAACCCTCCAATAGGGATCACTTAAATCTTTGCTAATTGAGGTTTCCGATAGCCTACCCCCGCTTACGTTACTGGTTTGAATAGAATAATGGGTTCCTGCAACTGGTTCACATACATTGGTTCCTTCAATCAATCTTCCGATCAAATTAATGCGTATTTCCGAATCAAAATTATACGTACCGCGGCTAGCGTTCGTGGTTTCCTCAACATAACTGCGAGTACTTTCATCGATAAGCGTGATCGTACTGCTAACATTAGTTGTGTAAGCGTAGTCAGATCCATCGTGACCATTTACAACACCTTCCCAAGAAACCGTGTTTTCCGAATGCGTACGAGTACCAAGTAGATTTTTATACCTTGCTCCCAATCTGAAATTATGTGCCAGTGTTCCGTTTCCGCCCACATCAATGTCGACACTACCTGAAAGCGAATCTTGATTTGGATTGTTTGGACTGGGTTGAAACGTTAAAAAAAGAGGTCTTTCATCAGTTAAGCGTGATTCAAAATCTTCGGAACCGGCATTTCTGCCCGAGACAGAATCTTCTATTGGAAGTAATGAATCCTCATCAATAAAAGGATCCGTCCCTGCATTCAGCTCATCCATGTTGCTAACACCATCACCATCGTCATCAAACTGATCAGTATCAAACTGATCTGCTGATAGCTGAAACGCTTCAGTAAGGTTCGAGCCCGTTCTGAACTGCTGACTGAATCTGGCAAGCTCAATAGCGCCGAATTTATCTAAGTAAATAACGGTAAGAAGTTCTTCGGTTTCTGTTGGTAGTTCACTGGACACAGACCAGAACTCATCACCAATCCAATCTGCCACAAGATACAATTCCCCCCAAACCACCTCAAGCCGCAGCTCATTTGACGAGTAAGCGGGCACTGTAATATCAAAACTAACGAGTACCACGTTTTGAATAAGAGGATCGACAACAGCCGGGTTATTGTTATCCGGCAATGCTTGATCACCAACGGGTTCTTCACCACTTCCGGTTGCTAATTCATCTGAACCGTCAGCAGACTCATTTTGTATACCGCTGGTCGTATCACCCGAAGTAACTGCTTCCGTTTCATTCGAATTACCACTAGTGCCATCACTTGGAATAACGCTTTCTCCATTGCTACCACTTGGGTCTGCAGCCATTTGAGGTTCGTCCGAACTAGAATCACTAGAACTGGAACAACTGGAAACAAGCAACGCGCTGATCAGCATTACTAGTGAGCATCGAATAGCTCGTGAGATGGAGGAATTCATAGGGGTGTCCTAAGGCAATTCAAAAACCACAAAAAATTAAGAGGAATCTATTGTTCCACTGACCCACATTTTATAGGTATATAAAGCCTAATCTTTGGCACTAATTGAACAACTGTGTCGGTAATAGTACTGGGCGCGCTGGGGGTCACTATTGTCGAATTTCCAACCTGAAATAATCAAAATTTGCAGCTTTCCAATGACGGCTTTGTTCCTGTAGCATAAGCAGAGCCTGGAAACAAGATCACAGACTCAACATACCCATGCTGAGCACAGGCGTGTAGAGTCGAATCCAAATCATCTTGGATGAAGAACGAACACGTATTCACTTTCGCGCTCACAAGAAAAAATAATTGATTTATTTAGAACCATACTCAACACCCCTGTGCCCAGCATGGGTATGTGGAGTGGGTGTTCAACCGTTAGATAGGTATAGTCCAATCGATTCGACCAAAAGAGTTTTAGCATGAAAGCATTAAATATTAACGAAAAACTGGCGCAATTCAAGACACATTGGGACCCGCATGTCATCTCCGACTACAACGACAATGAAGTCATGGTTGTGAAGTTTCAAGGTGAGTATCCATTCCATAAGCACGATACAACTGATGACTTTTTCTATGTACTTGAAGGGGAAATGATTATGGATATTGAGGGAGAGGCATCCATAACCGTTAGAACTGGTGAACTCTTTGTTGTACCCAAGGGTGTTGTTCACCGACCACGCGCAGAAAGAGAAGTAAAAGTTCTCCTGATAGAACCAAAAGGCGAACCTAACTCCGGTGATTCAAGTCGAGAACCAGCACCTAAAAATCGCATTTAACTATGTCTGCTAATAAAGACTACTAATCTAAAGATTACGACTAGCACCCAAGCTCATCGGCAAGCTCTGTCATAGATTCGCAAACCATATCCCAATCATCTTCTGCCTGCTTGTCCACCGTTTGAGCAGAACCATATTCATCGGGCCTGTTGACATAAGCTGTTTGCAAGCCTAACGAGCGGGCTGCATGTAAGTCATCGTTGTGTGCTGCAACCATCAAACATTGATCGGGTTTAAGTCCGAGCATTTCAACACTGTCAAGATAAACATGTGCCTGAGGCTTATAACCGCGTGTGGGCTCGGAACCCAGGATGGCGTCCCATGGAATACCGCTATAACGTGCCATGTTGACCATCAATGCGATGTTACCGTTTGAGAGGCTACCCAATATGAATTTGCGTTTGAGCCGATACATACCGGGTAACGTGTCAGCCCATGGCCTTAACCGATGCCAAACGGTATTGATGTATTCCAGACTAGCATCATCACAGTCTTCCAACCCATAGTCTGATAACAGCAGTTGCAAATTTTCGCGATGCAACAGATCTAGCTTCACATAGCCCCGATCACCCTCACGAATTTTCTCCATTGCAGGTTGATAGAGCGCACGCCAGTCCAGTGCAAACTGCTGCCAGTCCTGGTCTGCTAATTTACCACTAGCTAAATTACCACCATCAAAATTAGCCTCTCCTGACTGAGTATCAGCAAATTTTTTCATCTCTCGCTCGATAGAGTTTCGCCAATCCACAACGGTGCCAAAGACATCAAAAAGAAGGGCCTTTGTGGATCCGGGCAATGAAGACTCAGACATTGGAGAAGCTCATGGGATAATTAGTTACAACTTAATTTAGCACACGCATCGGTATATTATGGCGAGTAGCGCCCTGCCGTCTCTAACAAAACGACTCATGCTCGAAACGTTCAACATTTGGATACGCAAAATAAAACTCGACATCATTGCCATCTATCTGGCTAGTCGTGATGCACGTACTCCGCGAGCGGCAAAGTTTCTGGCCATAGCAGTGGCTGCTTACGCTTTTAGCCCGATCGATCTCATTCCGGATTTCATTCCGGTACTGGGATATCTCGATGATTTGATTCTTATACCAGCGGGTATTGCACTGGTCGTGAAGTTAATTCCCGTACCGCTTATGGCAACGTTTCGCCACGCTGCGACGAACAGCTTGCACCCTGGCAAAAACTGGATTATGGGTTGTGTTGTAGTATGGCTCTGGGCGATCTTTGCGATACTATTCGGAATATGGGTATACAGGCTCTAGTTGGCTGTGCTTGTTTCCCAACAACATCCTAAGTACAACTCAACTGCTTTAAGGACCAACTACTCTATTAACCAACTGCTCTATTAACCAGCTACCCTATAACTGAAAAGCTCGATTCACTGTTTACTTCACGGTTGCGCGAATAACAATCGAGCGAAAGGTTGTACTTTGCGTGCTCTAGATTGAATTGCACTGGATCAGTATCGTGGTCTTGACCGGCATCAGCAGCCTGCACCAATGCGGCCATTATCTTGCCAGCAACCGGTGCGTTTTTATATTGGTTACCACTGGTACCACACGCCATGAAAAAACCAGGTAAATCACTTTTATCGTACAACGGCATCCAGTCTTCGCTAACATCATACAGTGCTACCACACCCTTCGCAGTATCAGGCACGCCAAGATCGGGCAGCCTCTGTGCAAGACGCATAACCAGCGTTTTCCATTGTTCAGAGAAATCTAGATTATAGTTATCAGGGTCGTCAACCCATTCTCGCTCGTCACATTCAGGGTCTTCAGAACCAATCAGTATGCCGTTACCGCTTGACGGTCTGGTATAAACCTGCACATCACTATCTGATGTAATCATGCGCTTTGCTGTACCCAGAGAATCTGGTGCATCAACGTGAGCAACCTCATGTCGCAAGGCTCTGGTGCTCATTTTCATATTGGTAGCAACACCTGCCATTTTATTAATCACTGACGAATGCGGCCCGGCTACATTAATGACGATTGGCGCCAGGATGGTGCTACCGTCACTGAGTTCAACTCCAGACACACGGCCCTTGGCGTGCAAAACCTGACTGACTTCGGTATTGAATCTGAATTTAGCACCGTGATGTTCTGCGGCCATTTGTACATTGCACGCAGAGAGCTTTGGGTCGTTCACATAACCACCACAAGGAAAGAACACCGCTCCACTGATATCGCCGCCAGTTGGTTCCCCAAAACCGTCCTGATCAATTAGTTTTGCTGGATAGAAACGGCGCGTGTCAATACCTGGTAAATAGTTAGCCATGTCGCTGGCACTAACATGCTCATACGGACATGAAATCTCATCCATGACAGAGCAGGCTTTTGCCAGCTGGCCGTTCAAATCCGTTTTAGCAACAAGACATCCTGTATTGTGATATTCGATAAGGTCTGCAGCACTGACTGTGTTGCCAAGATAATCACTCCAGTTACTCCAATAATGCCAACCTTCGTATGCCAGTGCGCACGAGTCGGTTGTGGAATAGTAAGTTCGGATAATGGCACAGGATGACGATGTTGAGCCGTAGCCGGCTTGTGGTAATTTATCGACTGAAAGAGTGTTATACCCAAGCTTCGACAACTCATAAGCTGTACAGGCACCTATGACACCCGCGCCAATTATTACTGCGTCAACCTTCTCAACCATAGTCTTTCTACTCTTACTACATGCTGAACGAATATTGTTTGGAAAAAACAAATGCTACATTGTGGCACCAACTTGCCACGGTACAAACTCATTATCACCCAGACCATGTTGCTCACTGAGAGTCTTCGTACCGGAAGCGACGCTAAGCAACCTATCGTAAATCTGCTGTCCCACTTCAGCAACAGAATCACCATTACTCACGATGGTGCCAGCATTGATGTCCATGTCGTCTTCGAGCTGTTCGAACATATCTGTGTTAGTGGCTATCTTTAGACTCGGTGCCGGCTTACATCCAAAGGTTGAACCGCGACCAGTGGTGAACGAAACCAGATTACATCCTCCGGCAACCTGACCCGTTACCGACGCCGGATCGTATCCTGGCGAATCCATGAATACAAAGCCATTGACGTCTACTGGCTGGGCGTATTTGAATACACCGGTTAAC
>Ga0114956_1001130_pt1 | contig 20756 bp, 21 predicted proteins | sample MaitaG_FD_87304 | JGI IMG/M metagenome (GOLD analysis project Ga0114956, IMG submission 87304) | Marine algal microbial communities from Maine, USA - Maine_Asex2 metaG | ecosystem: Host-associated > Algae > Red algae > Unclassified | place: Maine, USA | collected 2015-01-05
AAAAAATGTAAATTTCTCTTACGACGGCACACCTATATTAAATAATATAAATCTCAAAATAAAAAAGGGACGGAGTCTTGCACTCGTAGGGGCATCAGGCGCTGGAAAAAGTACCTTGGCAGATTTGATTCCTCGTTTTCATGAGGTAACAAAGGGTGAAGTATTAATTGACGGCATCAATATCAAAGAATATAAAATTGATGACCTACGCGCCTTAATGGGTATCGTATCTCAAGAACCTATCCTCTTTAATGATAGCATAGAAAACAATATCGCATTAGGACATAAGCAGGTTAATCATCAAAAGGTAGAAGAAAGCTGCACAATAGCAAATGCTAACTTTGTAAACGAAAAAGAGCATGGCCTGCAAACTAATATTGGTGATCGAGGTATGAAATTAAGTGGTGGCGAAAAACAACGTTTGACTATTGCACGAGCGATATATAAAAACCCTCCAATATTAATTTTAGATGAAGCCACCTCTTCCTTGGATACGGTAAGTGAGAAAATTGTACAAGAAGCTATTCAAAAACTAATGCAGAATAGAACTTCTATTGTAATTGCCCATCGGCTCAGCACGATTCAAAATGCGGATGAAATTATCGTATTAGACAAAGGAGAAATCAAAGAGCGTGGCAAACACGATGAATTACTTTCGCAGAATGGGTTTTATGCCAAATTGGTTAAAATGCAGTATATCTCGAAAAGCAAAGAAAAATAGTTGTCTAAGTGCTAGAATACATTATTTTTGATACTAGTTATGAAAAACGTCTTATTACTTTTAGCAGCTTTTCTATTTGTAGGTATGGCCACTAGTTCATGTAAAAAATCATGGACTTGTGAATGCTCTACCACAACAGGCACGGATAGTGCTAGTTTTCAAATAGACGAGATGCGTAAAATAGATGCCCGCAGTAAATGCAATGAGTATGCAGAAGTTTGGGGCGAATGTCAAGTAACTGAATTAGAGTAACCAATGCTTGCTGTGCGAAGCATCCCATTTTTGCGCATTTTACTACCTTTTCTTCTAGGTATTATTTCGTATAAATTTTTTGGTTCGTTGGAGCCTTCTTTTTTTATCTGCACTTTTTTAATAGGCTTACTACTAGCTATTCTATTTCGCTACTTCCCTTATCATCAAAAAAAGAAATGGTATGCATTGAATTCTTTATCCATTTCTCTTTTACTTCTAAGCATAGGATACCTGTGCGTATATGCTCATAAAGTAGAAAATAAATTCAATTGGTATTCAAAATTCTCCAACCCAATTACAAAATTTCAAGCTGAACTTACTACGCCATTAAAAGAAACTAAAAAATCGTATAAGGTCCATGCTAAAATTGTAAAAACTTTTAATAAGGAGAAAGTAACAAATACCTCCGGTGAAGTAATTCTATACTTCAAGAAAAAAGATGACTTACCCGATGTTCAAAAAGGTGACCAAATTGTATTGGTCAATAGATTAAAACCAATTCGCGTAAAAGGAAATCCAGGTGAATTTAACTATGCTGCCTTTTGCAGAAATAAAGGAATTTATCATCAAGCTTTTCTTTCGACAAAAGAATGGAGTAGAATAGAACCTATAAAACAAATTTGGACAAATCCATTTGACAAATGGCATAGACAAATTAAAAATATACTAGCTACTTATATACAAGATAGTACGGCACTAGGCATTGCCCAAGCTTTATTAACAGGCTATAGAGATGACATTGACCAAGAAATATATACCGAATACACCAAAACAGGATTAGTGCACTTACTAGCAATTTCTGGTCTGCATATGGGAATATTTTATTTAGGTGCTCAATATTTCTTGGGTCTCATCCCACTATTTAGACGTAATAAAAAACTACTTATTATTACCTCCCTAATAATTATGTGGTGCTTTGCCTTAGTTACCACTTTCCCTCCATCTGTACAACGTGCTAGTGTAATGTTTACTTTTTTAGGGATTGGTAAACTTATCTATCGCAAAGTTCCAAGTATTAATTTTTTACTTGCTTCAGCATTTTTTCTTTTACTAATTCAACCTCATTTACTTTGGGAGGTAGGTTTCCAACTTTCCTATGCAGCCGTATTGGGCATTTTATTATTTTACAAACCCATTCGAAATTGGTGGCAACCTAAAAATTTCATTTTGCAAAAATCTTGGGAAATAATGTGTGTTTCATTGGCAGCGCAACTATTTACTTTTCCCATCGCCTTGTATTACTTCCACCAAGTGCCTACTCTATTTCTTTTTACGAATATACTTGCCATTCCCGCTGTAACATTTATCATTTACGGGGAAGTACTATTAGTTCTTTGCGCATTTGCACCTCCATTGGCCAAATTAATAGGTTTGGCAGTTACTTATATGATTCAAGCATTGAATGCGTTTATACATTATACATCCCAGCTAAGTTTCGTGAGTATTCAAAATATTCACATTAACCGAATACAATGTTTGCTATTACTTATGATACCCCTTCTGTTGGCATCTTGGCTTTTAGGTAAAAGAAAGGTTCCCGTGCTTCTGAGTTTGTTAATATTTGTTGGAGTTCTAGGCATTTCCATAAACAAAAAATATAAGCATCTTAGCCAATCTAAACTTATAGTTTATAATACTAAAACACCTTATCTTGAATATATTCATGGTTCCAAATATTATTCTCCGGATAGTATAGAGTCAAAACAAATCGTAGATTTCAAGCAATATATCTTGGAGCCCAGTCATCTTGTATTAGGAGTAAAACAAAAAAATAAAGCTCCCATTCAATGGAAAAATTACGAACAGTTTGATTTTGGAAGCTTTGCGAATAAAAGCATCTTAAGAATCCGAAAGGCATATAAGCTGCGAATATCGAAACCATTGGAAGTAGATTATTTAATCCTATCCGATAAATGGATAAAGCAAGCTGGTCTTCTTGTAGAACAAATTAGACCCAAGGAATTAATTATTGACGGTAATATTCCGTTGTGGAAAATAGATGAGCTCAAAAGCCAATTGCGCGAAGTAGATTTGCCAACGCATTATATAGCCGAGCAAGGCGCTAAAATTATCGCACTATGAACAAAAAAATACAATCCGCATTAATCTCTGTTTTTTACAAAGATGGAATTGACACTTTAGCCAAAACCTTACGATCATTTGGCGTTAAGATTTATTCCACGGGTGGTACGCAAAAATTTTTAGAAGAAGCAGGTATAGAATGCATTGCAGTAGAAAGTGTCACTTCCTATCCTTCAATACTAGGTGGTCGAGTAAAAACATTGCATCCAAAAGTTTTTGGTGGCATATTGGGCAGACGAGAAAATGAACAAGATCTAGTAGAAATGAAAGAGCATGAAATTCCAGAACTAGATTTAGTCATCGTAGACCTATATCCTTTTGAAGAAACATTGGCTACTACGGATGAAGAAGCAAAAATTATTGAAAAGATTGACATAGGCGGTCCAAGTATGTTGCGAGCTGCTGCTAAAAATTTTAAAGATGTTTGTGTAATAGGCTCTAAAGAAGACTATGCGGGATTGGGTGAAATTTTAGAAGCACAAAATGGTGAAACAACAATACAACAACGGAGAGCTTACGCTGCTCAAACTTTTAAAATTGTAACACAATACGATATTGCGATAGATGATTATTTCAATGCAGAGACTCGAAGCTTACGCTATGGCGAAAATCCACATCAAAGTGCACAGTTTATAGGAAACTTATCCGAGCAATTTGAGCAATTAAATGGTAAAGCGCTTTCTTACAATAACTTGGTAGATGTAGATGGTGCCGTAGGTTTATTAAATGAATTTACTGATAATAAAGAACCATTCTTTGCCGTATTCAAGCATACCAATGTTTGTGGTGCAGCTATTCGTTCTACTCCTTTTGAAGCATGGAAAGCGGCGCTGGCAGGTGACCCTGAAAGTGCTTTTGGCGGTGTAATTATTTCGAATCAAGAAATTAATGAAGAGATCGCTGAAGATATGAGTGGTATTTTCTTTGAAGTATTGATAGCTCCGAGCTTTAGTAAGGAAGCTTTAGAAATTCTTTCTAAAAAGAAAAATAGAATTTTACTGCAACAAAAAGCAAGCGCTAAAAGTCAACTTTCAAAATCCATTCTTGGTGGCAAGCTAATTCAAGACGCCGATGAAGGCAATTATACTAAATGGGAAGAAGTAGGTGCTAGAGAAGCAACTGCTTCGGAGAAGGCCGATTTATCTTTTGCTAATCTTTTATGTAAACATTTAAAGTCAAATGCTATTGCTTTGGTAAAAAATCAACAATTAATTGGTAAGGGCTGTGGCCAAACCTCTCGTATCGATGCATTGCGTCATTCTATTTCAAAGGCTAAGCAATTTGAGTTTGATTTACAAGGTGCAGCTTTGGCAAGTGATGCATTTTTTCCTTTTGACGACTGTATTAAAATTGCCAAAGAAGAAGGAATAAATGCCGCAATTCAGCCAGGAGGGAGCATCCGGGATAAAGATTCGATAGAATTTGCCAAAAACAATGATATGGTTATGGTTATGACGGGGATGCGTCACTTTAAGCATTAGGATAATCTTATCGTTTTCGTTTACCAAAAAATAACCAAGGTTTGATTAAACTATACGTCTATTTTGTAGTTTTACTAGCATATACTTTAGATTATGAAAAAAATATTATTAATACTCACCGTCGCTCTCGTATCTTTTGGCGTTCAAGCGCAAGATTTGCCTACAACAACCATTAAGCAATTAAATGGCAGACCGGTTAAGTTCAATAAAATATTTAAAGAAGGTCGTGTAACCTTAGTAAGCTTTTGGGCTACTTGGTGCGTGCCATGTAAAGCAGAAATAAAAAACATTAAAGAAGTTTTACCAGAGTGGAAAGAGCAAGCAGATTTTGACTTTATTACAATTTCTATAGATGATAGTAGAGCAGCAGCAATGGTAAAAGCTTATACTAAATCCCAAGGATGGGATTGGCCCGTTTACTTAGATCAAAATAGTGATTTAAAGCGCTCTTTAAATTTTCAAAATGTTCCATTTACCATGATAGTTGATCAAAATAGTAAAGTAGTTTACCAACACACTGGCTATGAAGAAGGTGGCGAGAATGAAGTATTTGAGCAAGTGAAAAAATATGCGCTAGGCGGTAATGCGGGAGATAAAGATCCAGCCAATTCAGATCCAGCCGCAAAAAAGACTTTAAAAGAAGCTATCAAAGAAGCAGTAGAAGAAGAAGTAGCACCTGTGTCTGATGATAAATAAATATTAGACCCTTCTTTAGAACATTAAAAGCCGTCTCGCAAAGCGAGACGGCTTTTTAAATTTAAATTATTTTATAAGGTTTATAGAATATGGATATCGTTTTAAGCTGTATCTCCCCAAGCTAATATTCCACCAGTTAAGTTAAACGTTTTGCCAAATCCCATTTGCTCCAATACCATACAAGCCTGCATAGATCGGACACCACTGCGACAATGAATAATAACCTCTTTGTCTTTCCAATCTTCTATTTCATCTATCTCGCCATTCATAATTTTGCCTAAGGGCATCAATTTTGCTCCCATATTTACAACGTCATATTCACTTTGTTCGCGCACATCTAAAATGTACAATTCCTCTCCACTAGCTTTTTTTTCCCTTAGTTCTTCTACTGTTATTGTTTCCATATTTTATGTATTACGGTTCTTGTTTTATTCTGCAGTTTTACCATATAGTTTCCTTTGGGTAAATGCTTAAGGCTTATTCTATTACTATTTAATTGGCCCCGCTTTATCATCTGACCATTAATATTGAGCAGTTGATAATCGGTCCAAAGTACATCTCCTTTAATATATAGTATATCATAAGTTGGATTGGGATAAAGTATGGCATTGGAAGTCTCTTCTATATCCTTGTTAAGTGTAGGTATAAAACTAGCTCCTACCATTGGCCGCAACATTACGGTACCCGTCACAGAGGAATTGTACCAGAAGCCATTTACATTATAACTTAGTAGATTAATATTATTATTTGTATTTACATCTAATCCATAATAAATACTATCACTAGAAAAATTAGCAGGTTGTGTAATTCCTATATAATAGGTCCCAGGTCCTAATCCTTGTGGCACATCAAAAGCATAAGAGGAAAGCTCACCTCGTACATTAGGATACTGTACTTTATACAAATCTTGCTGATGTAACACTACGTCACCAGCTGTTGTATTGCCTAAGGCATCATATAATACAATACTAAAAAACTTACCTGCAGCACTTGGTACCTGTGCCGCAAAAAATACGCTCAAACCAAAAACGGTATCGGCCTGACGTAACTCAAACTTAATAGCAGTTTTAGCCGGTTGATTTAATGCCATGGTTAAAAAGTATGCCTGTTCCGCCGAACCATCATCGTAAGCAAAATAATTATCAAATACTACCTCTGTTGAAATTGTATCATTCCCCCTAAAATCAGTTGGATTTAAAGGATCTATATAATATGTATTGCGAATGGTAAACGGACCTGTACCGCTTAAGCCAAGTGGGTAAGTTGGATTATTAACTGTATCTGTTTTTTTAGGTGCTGCATTAAAAGGAGCTAGAGTATTTGTGCTAATATTATTAACTCCCAACATCTCATCTGCCGTATGCTTTACCGTATAGGCATTGGGCACATCATAGTTATTTTTTACTGCGATCTGCTGTTGTATAGATAAATCAGAATTTAAAAAATGCTTGAAAGGCATAGCTGTGAATATATCCAATATAGAGGTTGGTTGATTAGTAAAAGCTATATCGTTTATCGTAGTATCATTTATACTTCGTGCAACATCCATTTCTACATAATCCAAATTCCAAACATCATCGTTCAAATTTAGAGAAGTGAAATTGACAAAGCGAAATTGAAAATTAGAATGAAAATATTGTGGGTCGTTGACCGCAATAAATATTTGCTCAAATGGAGTAGACGCAGAACCCCCTTTACGCCATTGCTGAATCCAATTATTGGAACTATTTCTGAAATACAAGTACAAACTATCACCTGGTTCAGGAGCAAAACCATTACCCTGTGGTTGTATCCAAAAACTTAATTTAATACTATCCGAAGGGTTCCTAAAACTCAAATCGATTGGTGTACACGTAAGACTATCTCCAAAGCCAGAAGCACTAAAATTATTAGGTTTATAGGGCCGGCCTTGCTGATTCAAACCATCAAAAGTAGCTACACCTTGCGTAAGTACACCGACACCAAAAGTATTATTGATAAAAACTTGTTGATCCTCCCATAAGAGCGGATTGGGCAGACTAGCATTATAAGAAAAATCATCTACAAAAGGAAGTGTAGCTCGCTGGTTATTTTTTGGATAGTTATTTGGACCATCTAAATACGTATTAAACTGTAAGGGTGAAACCACCTCTTGTCCCAAGAGAGCGTTGGACAATATGATGAAAAAAAACGTTATGCAATAATTCTTATTCAAACTCATTAGAAAAATCTTGTTCGTTAGTTTCTTTTACTTCTTTCTTGGGTTTTGGTGCTACCGTTTTTTTCTTTTTTCTTTTTTTCTTTTTTTCAGAAAGAGCATCTAATCCTCCTCCGCTATTACTTACCTTCCTTCTTCCATTAGATCTTGTTCGAGAAGAGCTAGATCTAGAGGATTTACTCGAGCTAAGCTTTTCTTCTGGTTTGCCTTCATAACCATAATCCGAAATATCTGCATCCGGTGCCTTTTTCTTTGCCTTTTCCAAAGTAGTATTTGCATTATCTAATCGTTGTTGAATTACAGTTACAGTGCTATCATCTAAATCTTGATATTTCAGCGAACCGGGAGCATTTTTTCTTAAGATTTGAGGCGTAGGATTTTGCATTAAGTGCAAATCAATCATATCTCCACCCCGTATGGCATTAGGAAAATCAAGATCATTCAATGCTTCAGGATATTGCTTATATACTATGGCATTCATCGTGTCCTCAATTTCTCCATCATAAACAAGCAACTCAAATAGTCCTGCAGAAGCCATAATTTCCTTTGCATCTCGCCAAGTTTTTCCAATCAAATTTGGTACATCTACTTCATAATCTGCTAAACCTTCACCAACCACTAAATCGATTCTACTGCCATAAGGTACTGGAGTACCGGCTGCTACTTTCTTTCCGTTATATCGTTGTTCTAATACTGCACCAGCAGCAATATCTGGACGATAGATAGTATCCCCAATTACAAATCGATAGCTTTTGAGAATCAAAATAGCATTTCTAAAACTTTTACTTACTAAGTCTGGCATTTCTAGTTTTGGAGCCTCGGCACGATTTACCAAAAGAAAAATAGTACGACCTACCTTCACCATACTTCCTTGTTCAGGCTCTTGTCGTAAAACTTGTAATGGATCAATATAAGATTTATAGGTGCTGTCAATTTCAATTTTAAAATCTTTGGCACGCAATTCATCCACAACCTCATTTAAGGATTTACCAGTTAGTTTCGGTACAACTATTTCCTTCCCATGATTGGTTAAGTAATTAAGTGAGTTAAAAAAACCATAGGCCAAACCAGAAACTAGTAAAAATGCTAATATTAAATTGAGTATAAGAGAACGTCTAAGCATAGTATAAGGTGCAATTTAGTTATTTAACAAGGATTGCGTTATCAAAATATCATAGAATTCTCTTAATGTCCTACCCGAAGCCCTAACTTGTTGAGGTACAATGCTTGCATCACTCATGCCTGGCATGGTATTTACTTCTAAGAAGTAGATTAAATCTTCTTTTTCTTGATAAATATAATCAAAACGTACGATCCCTTTACAATATAAATCTTGGTATAAGGTCTTGGAAATCGTTGTTATTCTATCGGCCAAATCCTGAGGAATATTAGCCGGAGTTACCTCATTTGTCATACCAGGTGTATACTTCGCCTCGTAGTCAAAAAATTCCTTTGTACTCATTATTTCAGTAATAGGTAAAAGTTCCACCGTCCCATCTTGTTCAAAAGCACCTTGTGTAAGTTCCTTTCCGGCAATAAATTCCTCTACCATGACCTGTGGGTCGACCTCGAATGCTTTCAAGACGGCAGGCATCAATTCTTCTTTCTCTTTAATCTTAAAGGTTGCTAAGCTACTCCCCCCCTCAGCAGGTTTTACAAAAGCAGGCAAACTTATTTTCTCTAAAATGGCATCCGAAGTGTAGGTTCGGTCTTTAAATAAGTGCATAGATTTGGCAACGGCCACATCACTAAAGTCAACTACTCGATTACAAAAGATTTTATTAAAGGAAAGAGCAGATACAACTGCATTACAAGACGTATAACGGATTCCTAGCATATCCAAGTAACCTTGTAGTTTTCCATCCTCACCGGGTGTACCATGAATGCCTACAAATACAAGATCAAATTTAATTTTATTGCCTTCTACAGTTATAGAAAAATCATTCTTATCTATCTGTGTATTACTTCTTTCATCATACCAATTGTCCTGGGTAATAATGATTTTAAATACATTGTATTTATCCGTATCAATATTATCACAAATCGTCTGAGCGCTTTGAATGGAAATTTCATATTCTCCTGAAAAGCCTCCAGCCAGGACTGCTATATTTTTCATGTTATTCACTTTCTCAAAAAATGTACGGCAAATCTAAGCGATTTATATCCTATTTTGAATTGCTAAGGGCTAAGATTTACCATAAAATTAGCAAGAAAGCGAATGCGTAAAGCTTCGTTACGAGGGTGCTTAATTACCTTTGTATAGATTGTGAGTGAAATAGTAAATAAAGTTGCAGGCAGTAGTTTAATTACCATAAATTTAGAAGAGTTCCTTCCTAAGGAAATTTTAGAATTTGACTTGAAGCAATTTTTATTCATGGAGCTTATACTCAAAGAAAAAGACTATCGTACCGCTTTAAAAGAATTTGATTTCTCGCCTTATAAAAATAAGTTTGTAGCGCTTTATTGCTCCACGGATGCAATTATTCCACATTGGGCTTATATGCTAGCCGCAACTCATTTGGCGCCACATACTTCTCCTATATATTTTAGCCCGCCAGACCAACTTAAAAAGGATCTTTTACTACAGAATATTCGCCTCCTAAACGCGGAGCAATACAGGGATAAGCGCATGGTTATCAAAGGATGTGGTGAGGAAGAAATGGATGCCGCGGCTTATGTGGAAATCACAAAAAAACTTCTACCTGTTGCTAAAAGCATAATGTATGGTGAACCATGCAGCACGGTACCCATATATAAAAAACCAAGAATCTAATTCTTCATTCCGAAAAGCTTATTCAATATTAAATATAAAAACTTATAAAATTTAATTTATCTATTATGAACAAAAACATTCTACTTGTATTCACTCTTTTATTTACGAGCAATCTTTTATTGGCTCAAACGCGCTACATAAGTCCTGATGCAAATCGTTCTGGTGCGAATCACAAAGCTTTATATCTAACGGCTCCTGATGTACCTAAAACCTTTAGCCTATTTGGCGAACGAATGCCATTAAATGTATGGGATGTTCGCGAACGTTTTGATAGAGAAATCCTATTCAATAGTTATATGCAAGGTTCTACAATTTACATCCTAAAGCATGCCGGGCGGTATATGTCTATTATAGAGCGTAAACTAAAAGAAAATGGTGTGCCGGACGATATGAAATATTTGTGTGTTGCAGAAAGTGCTCTACGAAATCAAAAATCTAGAGTTGGCGCTGCAGGATTTTGGCAGTTCATGCCTAAAACAGCACCAAGCTATGGTTTATACTTAGATGGCGAAGTAGATGAACGCTACAATCCATATAAATCAACCGATGCCGCATGTAAATATTTAAAACAAGCTTACCGCAAATTTGGCAATTGGACAGCAGCCGCAGCGAGTTACAATTGTGGTATGGGTGGCTATAATGGAAATGCAAAACGTCAAGGTTCTTATAATTTCTATGATTTATTCCTACATAGTGAGACTATGCGCTACGTTTTTAGAATCGCTGCATTCAAATATATTTTTGAGAATCAGAAAGCTTTAGGATATAACCTTACCGATGAAGATATTTATAAGCCAATTCCTACTCGTACTGTTACGGTTTCAAAAGGTCTTGGAGATTTATCGGCCTATGCTCGATCGCAAGGAACAAATTATAAAACCTTGAAGTTTTTAAACCCTTGGTTGCGTAATCGTAGTTTTAACAACAGTAAGGGTAGAACGTATCAATTGTTGTTACCGCAGAGATAGCCTATTACTAGCATTATAATATATCATAAAGTGAGATTAGCAATTTTGATAAGCATAGTATTTCTTTTTTCTTGTGGTACATATAAAAGAAATGATACACAGAATTATAATGAGACTGTTACTACCAAAATCGATAAAAGCGTAAGCACAGATTCAGATAAAGACGGAATTAGAAATAAATTTGATAAGTGCCCTAATACACCTAAAGGTGTAAGTGTAGACAGCCATGGCTGTCCGAGAGATACGGATGGCGATGGAGTAGCAGACTATAAAGACAAAGAGTTGATTACTCCAAGTTCTTGTCAACCAGCGGACTCCAATGGTGTAGGAGATTGTAATCGAAAATAAAGTTGTTTATTTCCGATTCAAATTAAACTTTTTATTAATCCCGAAGCTAGACACTCTACCTAATTCTAATTGTGCACTAAAGCTAGGGGTAAATTTATATCGAGCACCAACACCTGCATTGAGCGTCATGCCACCGTATTGAATTAGTCGATCTCCTTGCTGTTGTATATTTATTTGATAACGATGCCGTTGATAACCCAAGCCAGCAAAGGCGTATACATCCCAACGTTTGGTTTGAATAAAATGATACATTAAATCAACACCATATCGGTGCGCGCCATAAGAGCGCAAACCTCCGGATATATTATTAGACGAAAAACTTCCACGGACACCTACTTTATCGTTTAGCATATATTCTGCTCCTCCATTATACATTAAGCCATACCATTTTCCGATAGAACTAAATCCAATATTTACGTTCAAGTCTCCTTTTTGTAAGGGCTTAAATTCTGCTCGGTGCTTCTCTTTTTTTGATTTATAATTTTCTTCTAAACTGATCTCCTGTGCTTGACAAAAAGCGGGAAGCATTATTAAAGCTAGGAACATTATTCTTTTCATAATTGGATAATATTATGTGTAAATGAAGCCCTTTGTCAAACTAGAAATAAAGCTCAGGAGTTAAGGAAATGTTTGCGTTAACCTAAAAAATTTGAAAAGAATATAGATTCTAAGAAAGCTTTCCTAGAAAGAAAATTTTTTGCCCAGCATCTCTTTTACATTTTCATTCAAATATCTAACTTAAGTTGAGATGTAATATATTCATATAAATTACATTTGAAAAACGAACTCTTTAAATGTCCATGACCAAACACCCACTCAATCATTTATCCCTAGAAGAACAACTTGCTTGGTATAAAAGCGAGTTAGATGATAAAAATCTTATCATCAACACCCTATTGGAAAGTACTCCTATTGGCTATTGGGATTGGATGATGCAAGAGAATAGGGCGTATCTAAGTCCCACTTTTAAAAAAATAATAGGATATGAAGATCATGAAATAGAAAACAAACCAGAAGCTTGGCAAGAAATAATGTACCCCGATGATTTAAAAGATGTATTAGTTTGTTTAGATAAGCATCTATCAAGCAAAGGAAAAATTCCATTTAGCAATACAGCGAGATACTATCATAAAAAGGGCAGCCTTCATTATGTTTATTTTAATGGACATGTCGTTGAATGGGATGAAGTCGGGAAACCCATTCGTATGCTAGTTACTCATGTTGATGTAACACATCTTAAGCAAACTGAAAAAAAACTATCTCTTCGAAATAATGAATTAGAAAATTTTGTATATGCCACCTCTCATGATTTAAAAGAACCTTTACGCAATATTTCCAGTTTTATAGAACTACTGCAACAAACTAATATTGCTGATAAAGAAAAAAAGCAATACATAGATATTGTAGATCAATCTGCCAAGAGAATGAGCTCTTTAATACAAGGCTTATTAGAACACTCTCGCATTGGAAAAGAAATAGAATTGACTACAGTTAATATGAAAGATTTGTTAGATGAGGTGTGCACAGATTTACAAGCTCGAATTTCGGCTAGAAACGCACGAGTACTCTATCCAAAAGATTTGCCGATTATCAGAGCCTTTCCAACTGCGCTAAAAGTGCTATTCCAGAACCTTGTTTCCAACGCTATAAAGTTTACACGAGAAAACAAAAAACCAAATATTGAGATTTCTTACATAGCTGATAATACCTATCATAACTTTACTATTCAGGATAATGGTATTGGCATTGCAGAAGATAAACAAGATGAAATCTTTAAGCTGTTCAAAAGGCTAAACACACAAGAAGCTTTTGAGGGAATAGGCATTGGACTTACGCATTGTAAAAAAATTGTCCGTTTGCACAATGGTAATATCGAAGTAGTGAATAGCAGTTCGGAAGGTTCTACTTTTGTAATAAGAATAAATAAATCACTAGGATAGACTTAATTTTATATTAGAATGATGACAAACCAACTAATCCGAAGAATCAAATAATTATTTAAAAAAATTACTAAAATGTTCTTAGGAACAAAAAGAAATAAACTTTAAACTAAATGAAAAACCCTGTCATACTATTGGTTGATGACTATGAACCTACCAATATTTTACATAAAGAGTACATAAAAATGCACTTACCTGATGCAACAGTACATTATCATACAGACCCCTATTTGGCATTAAGGTCCTTAAAAAATCCTAAGCTGAAAGAAAGAATTGTTCCAAATATTATTTTCTTAGATATTAATATGCCATCCATGAGTGGTTGGGAATTTTTAGAAGCCTTTAGTGTTATAAAAATTGAAAATAAAGAAAGCATAGAAATCTACGTATTATCTACATTTGATGATCCTAAATATAGAAAAAAGGCAGAGGCTAATCTTCAAGTCAAAAGCTATTTTACAAAACCCTTGACGGAAGTAATTCTAAAAGAAACCATTGCGAATAAATAATAGGTGGTATAAGAAAGAAGCTATACAAGAACTATAAATTATTGTTTAAAGTTTAGGCTGCAAGCTAAGTGCATATACCTTTGGCCAAAATTTACCCGTAACATAAATTGTGGAAGAAGCACTATCATAAGCAATACCGTTCATATCAATGGCCCCCGGATAAATACCTCTAGATGCATAAAACAAACTGCTCAAATCCATTTTTCCTTCTACTATGCCCGTCTTACTATTGATTTTTACAATCGTATTGCTTGTAAAGACATTGGCATAAATCGCCCCATTTATATATTCTAATTCATTTAACCTATCTACGGCATAGCCATTTTGAGTAACCGATAGTTTTTTCTTTAGTTGTAAATTTTCAGGCTCGAGAAACAATAATTCATTTGTTCCATTACTCATGATAATTTCTTGGCCATTGGTGGTCAAGCCCCAACCTTCTTCTGTTGGTATAGAAAACTGTTTAATTTCTTTATACGATTTGGCATCATATACAAAGCCTATTCTAGATTTATAAGTTAGTTGATAAATTTTATTATTGAGTAAGGCAATGCCTTCTCCAAAAAAACGTTCTTTGTTCAGCTCCGCTTTTTTATCAATTTGACCAGTAACTGTATCCAAAATTCCAAAAAGGGATTTTGTGTTGGAAAACTCAGATGTACCACCCGTACTCTCATAAAATTTGCCTGCATGAATAAAAAAGCCTTCCGTAAAAGAATTGGTATCATGCGCAAAAGAACCACGCACAGAATAACGTATAAGAGGCACTACATTTTTAGTTTCAGAAGATTCGGTTTCCAAACGATCTGAATCCCATTCACAACTGGATATGACAACGATAAATATCAGAACTATATATACAGAAGCCTTCATAAAAATTTATCCCTCAATTAAAAAAGTATAAACTTCCTTTGGCCCATGCACTCCAACCACTAAGGTCTTCTCAATATCAGCCGTACGGCTTGGACCTGTGCTTAAGCAGAGCAGAGAAGGCAATACACCATTGTATTTCTCGATGATAGCATCTTTAGCTTCTTGCCAATCCCAAGTTAGCTGTGAAGTATAAGCTATCGTAATATGGATAGGGGTATAAACGGGTAACTGCCTGCCATAGGCTTGGGCACTGCTATAAACCGCACTGCCCGTTCTAGCTACTAATCGCTCGCATAAACTTATGGCTGCATTACTTTCATTAATACTATTATCCGGATGCACAAAGCTCATTTTACGCTCGCCAAACAATGAAATGAGTTGTGCATCCTTTACGGCGATTTTACTCCAATTCAAATTATCAGCGAGCATAAGGAATTTGGCTAGCATATCATCATTATGATCACAATAAATAAACCGACCACCTAATTTTGAGAACGCTAGAGCATATTGCTCTGCTAGGGAAGTAGATTCTTTTACAAAAATTTCATTCTTAAGACATTCAGCCTCTGGAAAAGGCATGGGTAATTTATTTTCGGCAAGCGAAGATCGAAGTTTGGATAATATTCGTTCTCTACTTGATGAAGTTGCCATTCTAAGAATCCGTGGAATTAGGGCTATCGCTTAAAGGACTTTCTGGTAGCGGGTTAACGATATCAACGGCTGAAGTTTCTCCACTATCATCTGTTGTTAAATCTGGTACAACCACTGGTTCTTCAAAAGGTCTTTCTCCTAAAAGTGCAACCATATCATCTTTATACAAAACCTCTTTTTCTAAAAGTTGTTCTGCTATGATAGTTACTTCTTTAATTTTTTCTCGAAGCAAAGCTTTTACCCGAACATATGCCTCTTCAATAATTTTTCGAACTTCCGCATCAATAATTTTACCTGTTTCTTCGCTATATGGCTTTTGAAAGCTACTCTCACTTTGTGGGTCGTAAAACGATACATTTCCTATGGCGTCGTTCATACCATATACACTAACTATAGCATAGGCCATTTTTGTAATGTGTTGTAAGTCACTTAAAGCTCCGGTAGATATCTTACCAAAAACAATTTCTTCCACTGCGCGTCCACCTAAAGTCATACACATATCATCTTCCAGCTCTTCTGCCATGGTTAAATATTTCTCTTTGGGTAAATATTGAGCGTATCCTAAAGCCGCTTCACCTCTTGGAACAATCGTAACTTTTACTAAAGGATGTGCATGCTCTAAATACCATCCAGAAACAGCATGTCCTGCTTCATGATAAGCAATTACTTTTTTCTCATCAGGAGAAATAATTTTATTCTTTTTTTCTAAACCACCAATTACCCGATCAATCGCATCATTAAAATCTTGCAGATTGATAGAGCTTTTACCATTACGGGCAGCAATTAAAGCAGCCTCATTACAAATATTAGCAATATCTGCTCCGGCAAAACCTGGGGTTTGAGAAGCTAGTTTCGCAACATCTAAATTTGGATCAGTTTTCAATCCTTTTAAATGCACCGAAAATATTTTTTCTCTACCCTTCAAATCAGGAATACCTATAGAAATTTGGCGGTCAAAACGACCCGGGCGTAATAAAGCTGTATCCAATACATCGGGTCTGTTAGTTGCTGCAACCACAATAATTCCACTATCACCACTAAAACCATCCATCTCAACCAAAAGTTGATTCAAAGTGTTTTCACGTTCATCATTACTCATCATTTGATTTTTACCACGAGCACGACCAATGGCATCTATCTCATCAATAAATATTATACAAGGTGACTTCTCACGGGCTTGCTTAAATAAGTCTCGCACTCGACTAGCCCCTACTCCCACGAACATTTCTACAAAATCACTACCACTCATACTATAAAAAGGTACTTGCGCTTCGCCTGCCATTGCTTTGGCTAATAAAGTTTTACCTGTACCTGGAGGCCCTACTAAAAGACAGCCTTTCGGAATTTTACCACCTAAGGCTGTATACTTTTTAGGATGTTTTAAGAAATCTACAATTTCCATAACTTCTGTTTTGGCTTCATCCAAACCAGCCACATCATTAAAGGTTACGTTTACTTTGGTTCCTTTATCAAAAAGTTTAGCCTTTGATTTTCCGATACTGAATAGACCGCCACCGGCACCTCCTCCGGCACCTCCACTCATTCGCTTCATAAGAAAAAACCAAATAGCGATGATAGCTACAAAAGGTAATATGTTTAATAAGAAACCCCAACCTGAGCCTTTGTCATTCTCGTAGGTTACATCAATTTTATGAAAATTAGGTTGCGCTAGCACTACCTCATCAAAGTCTTTTTTAAATTGGTCAACACTTCCTATCGAAAAGATAAAATGAGGACCTGTATTTGCTTTTGTAAACTTTTGTTTCGTTTTTCGCGCATAGCGTTTCTGTCCAATGCTATCCAAAAAAACTTCCACATGATCGTGATTTACCACGTTCAATTTTTCAACTACATTTTTTTCTAAATAGTCCTTTCTAAAATCCTGAAAAGACATTTTGCCATCTTTATTACCAAATGCACCTCCATCATTAAAAAACCACAAAGCTGCTATACCCACTAAGGCAAGCATATAAATGTACGACATGTTAAATTTTGGTCCTTTCGGATTTTCTCCTGATTTATTGGAGAGCGGATTCTTACTATTCTTTTTCTGTTCGTTTTCCATCTTTCTATTCTAAAGAATCGTACAAAGGTACGTTTACTTAATGTGTTAATTTGTTAGCATCGTGCCAAAGTTCCTCTAACTGATAGAGCTCACGAACTGGTGGCATCATGCAGTGTATGACTACATCTACGTAATCTAGCACCATCCATTGTTGTCCCTTTTTACCATCAACTCGAGCTGGTTTTTCACCACAATTTTCCAATACTTTCTCCTCAATAAAATCAGCGATTGTTTTTAACTGAACTGAGTTACTCGCATCGCATAATATAAAAAAATCCGCTATAGACTCCGTGATTTCAGTAAGATCCAATGAAACAATATTTTCTCCTTTTTTATCCTGTATGGCAGATACAATATTTTGGATTAAAGGGCTATCCGTAGTAAGATAAGTTGATTTTTTTGTAGAGGGTGATGATGATTTCAAATAGAATAGTTTTACGTTTGATATATTAAACGCAAATTTAATAGTAAAAAATTACAATGTCCTTAAATCACCACATTGGTTCTAGCCTAATCGAGTTTGAGCAATTAGATAGCACAAATGACTATGCTATGCATTTAGCTAATGAAGGTAATGTGGATCATGGAACTACCATCTTGGCAAAATATCAGACCAAAGGAAAAGGGCAACAAGGCAAACACTGGCATGCTGCAAAAGAAAAGAACCTTCTGATGAGTGTTATTTTGAATGCAACCCAAAAGAATATTCAAACTCAATTTGAATTAAATGCCGCTTTTTGTTCAGCTATAGCTCATATGCTAATGGAAGATTACGAAATCGGAGAAGCTTGTATCAAATGGCCTAATGATTTATATATCGGCAGAAAAAAAATAGCCGGTATATTGATAGAAAACATAATTCAAGGCCAGCAGTGGAAATATGCGATTGTAGGTATCGGATTAAATGTAAATCAGGTACAATTCCCCCAGGTTATTCAGGCAACCTCTATGATACATGAACTTGGAAAAAAGGTTGATTTAGTTCTACTTCGCAAAAGATTATTTGTACAACTTAATAAAGCATATAAAAATTATCTTAACAAGGACCAAGACTTATTATTTGAATATAATAGCCTACTGCATGGCTTTGATCATGCCATTGAATATGAAAAAGACGGAAAAAAACAAGTTGGCCATCTGTTTGGCGCCGATGTAAATGGTTTTCTTAAAATTGATAATAATCAATACCGACATGGTGAAATTAAATTATTACTATAAATTCATTACCTTAGATAACGCAAATACAAAATATTATGATAGAACAACTATTTTCTTTGATTCAACAAGAATCGCAAAAAGAAATTATTAATAACCCAGCAATACCCAATGAACAGAATGGCCTAGCTGTCGGATTGGCTACAGAATCCATATTCGGCGGCTTACAAAACGTACTTGCCAATGGCGGTCTAGAACAGGTAATGGGTTTATTTGGTAACAAGCAACAAGGCGTAAACCAAAATAATCCATTGGTGGGCGGGATTGTTCAAAACCTAATTGGACAATTTATGACCCGACTCGGCCTATCGCAAGAAAACGCTAGCGGCATTGCTGCTACTTTAATTCCGATGGTCTTGAGTAAGCTTATAGGCAATACAACTAGCTCAGAAAACAACGGCTTTGACATTAACGGATTACTAGGTTCTTTATTGGGGGGAAAATCTAATCATGGTAATGCCGTAGAAATTCCGGGACGACAAGGTGGGATAGACTTTGGAGGTCTATTGTCTAAAGTAACGCAAAGCGGTGGATTGGATATAGATGGCGATGGCGATGTGGACTTGCAAGACATTATAGCCGCTACAAGTGGTGCGGCATCTAATGTGCAGCGCAACAGACAAGGTACTGGCGGAGTTATGGATCTTATTGGCGGGCTATTAGGCGGATAAAATATTATTTATATATGAATCACTTCAAACGAATTTCCTTTGTACTTTTTGGACTTCTGTTTGGAGTGGTTTTTTTATGTCATGGACAAAAAAGAAAATACAAATACAAAAAAAGAACTGCTGAAGAAAAAGCGCAATATTTTACTAAAAAGATGGTGGATAGCCTAAGGGTTACAAAATCGCAAGAAGATTCATTATTTCAAATGAATATTATCGTAAGTCAAAAATTTGATTCGGTAAAAACGTTGGTAGAAGGTTTTAGTAAAAAAGAACGCTCCGCTGCTTACCGCAGTATCTATGCCTATCGCGATAGTTGCATGCGATCCATACTGCCAAGAAAAGAGTTCCTTAAATTTTTGGATATCGAAAGAGAAAAATGGGAACGCAAAAAGGCCAAACAAAGAAAAGAGAAAATGAAAAAGGAGGAATAACATCCTCCTTTTTTAGTATCCGTTTGGTTCGTGCTTAAACTATTTATTCTCTTCTAAATAATGCTTTAAAGAAGCAACCATCGAAGGTCGATTTGGCATAGGTGCTTCAATCTGTAGTTTCAAACCTGCATCCAAAGCAGCTGCTTTTGTTTTTGGGCCAAAGGTTGCTACAGCCGTTCCGCCTTGCTTATACTTTGGTTGGTTTTCAAAAAGAGACTTCACGCCACTTGGACTAAAGAAAACTAATATATCATGTTTCTTTTTTATGATATCCTCACAATTATTACAAACGGTTCTATATAGTGTAGCTTCTCTCCATTCGATTTCATGTTCATCCAAAGTAGCAGTTACTTTCTTATGAATTAAATCATTCACGGGTACAATGAATTTCTCTTTTACTCGATGCTTCAAAATAGATTCCAACAATCCATCGACTCCTCCAGAGCCAAAAAATATTTTACGTTTACGGTAAACAATAAATTTCTGCAGATATAAAGCTACTGCTTCTGATATACAGAAATATTTCATATCCCCATTTACTTTTACTCTTAACTCTTCACATAATCTGAAGAAATGATCAATCGCATTTCGACTAGTAAATATGATAGCTGTTTGATTCTGAACATCTACTTTTTGCTTTCTGAATTCTTTAGATGTAACACCTTCTACCACTATGAATGGATAAAAATCAATTTTTACCCCATACTTCCGCTCTAAGTCAAAATAAGGTGATTTGGGAGAGCTTGGCTCCGGCTGTGATATAAGTATGGTTTTAATTTTTTTCTTTGCAGCTGCTGATTTCTTTTTAACAACTGCTGGCTTTTTCTTAGCAACGGAAGCTTTCTTTTTAGCTGTCGAAGATTTTTTTGCCACTTTCTTTTTA